>MTBK01204291.1_pt1 | contig 40812 bp, 34 predicted proteins | sample 1535981 | NCBI WGS metagenome assembly MTBK01 (sample SAMN06109225, study PRJNA356200) | anaerobic digester metagenome | isolation source: biogas reactors fed with pig manure or primary and secondary sludge | place: Spain | collected 2016-06-30
CCATGGTCCCCTGCACTATGTAGCTTCCGTCTTCCCGTTCGGTGAAGGCGGGATTGTCCTTGTCGTACTCGTCCTGTATCTCCCCGACGATCTCCTCCAGAAGATCCTCGAGGGTGGCTATCCCCGCCACACCGCCGTATTCGTCCACGGCCACCCCCATGTGTATGTGCTTCTTCTTCATGTTGTTGAAGAGCTCGACCACCCTCATGCTCTCGGGCACGAAGAGGGCCTCCCTCATTATGGACGAAACCGGGGATGCCGTCTTGCCCTCCAGCAGATAGGGTATCGTGTCCTTTACGTAGAGGATGCCGACTATGTCGTCGAGGTTTTCCCTGAACACCGGTATCCTGGAGTGTCCGTGCTCCAGGAAGATCTTGATGGCCTCCTCGAGGGTGTAGTCGGCGGGGACGGCGTCCATGTCGGTCCTGGGGACCATTATCTCGTAGACCCTGGTCTCCTCGAAGGAGATCACTCCGTGGATCATCCTTCTCTCGACCTCCTCCAGGGCGCCGGACTCCTGCCCGATGATCACCATCTGCTCAAACTCCTCCCTGGTGACAAAGGGGTGACGGGCCTTCACCTCGACCTTGAAGAGCACACCGAGCAGCTTTACTGTCGCGAGCAACAACCACAGGAAGGGCGCGAGCAGGATGTCCAACAGCCTGAGGAAGGGCAGGGACATCACCAGAACCGTGTCCTGGTTTATGATGGCGACGCTCTTGGGGAAGACCTCTCCGAAGATGACTATGAGGGCGGTCATGAGAGGGACTACGACCAGTACCCCGATATGACCCATCAGCCTGATGGAGAGAGAGGCGGCCAGCGCGCTGGCTGCTATATTGACTAGGTTGTTCGAGATCAGCACGATGGTAAGAGCCCGCTGCACGTCGCGAAGCAGCCAGTCGAAGAAGCGCTTCCGATAGGGATGTCGCTCCGACAGGGCGAGTATCTTCCCGCGGCCGGACGAGGTTATGGCCGTCTCGGCGGCGCTGAAAAAGGCTGATAGCAGGAGCAGGGTGGTCAACAACAGGATCATCTGCACGACGGAGGCGCTCATCGTCATCCCGCCCGAACCGGCCCGCTGAAGACCAATGCCTTCAGCAGTTCCGTCTTTATCCGTTCCGTTGTCTGCTCCATGGCGATTCTACGGTCCTCGGTATCGTGATCCCAAGCCAGCAGGTGCAGAAAGCCGTGTGCGAGAAGAAGCGCCATCTCGTCTGGAAGGGCCTCTTCGGAGGCGGCGTTCTTTCGGGCGACATCGGGGCATATTAGGATGTCCCCCAGGGGAAGGGTGGGCAGCATCCTGCTCGGGCGGAACTCGCCGTCCTCCTCCCAGAGCGGGAAGGAGAGGACGTCCGTAGCTTCGTCCACTCCCATGTGCTCCCTGTTGCGCTCTCTCATCAGACCTTCGGGAATGAAGGAGAGGGATATTTCGACTCTCTTCGGCAGGGCGCCCTTGGGGGTCAAGGCCTCCAATGCGTCCGCCAGCACCAATTCGGCTCTCTCCCGGGCGAATGGCGGTGTACTTGCCGGGATGGTCTCCTCATTGTCCTCGAGGCGAAGGTGAACCTTCACTGACATCTGCCTCCTGTTTTTCATCTTTGGTTTTTTGTTCGGCCGACTCTTTTATCTCCTTGACCTTGCGGGTATGATACATCGTCCTAAGCGATGAGAGCAATGTCTCCTTGATGATCGATAGGTCCCGGAGGGTGAAGTCCACGTCGTCGAGCTGGCCCTCTGCTATCTTGGCGTCCACGACCCTGTTTATAGTGTCGCCGATGTCGTACACGGAATCCGCGCCGGCACGGAACTCGGACCTGACGGCGGCCTCGACCGAGTCTATCAGCATCAGAAGGCCCGTCTCCTTGCTCTGGGGGCGCGGTCCCGGGTAGCGGAACTGGTCGCTCGGCACGGGTGTGCCCATGCTCTCGGCCTTCTTGAGGAAGTATGTCAGGGCCGTGGTGCCATGGTGCTCCGCTATGAAGGAGCGTATGATCCTTGGCAGGTGGTATTCCTGCGCAAGTTCAAGCCCCTCCCTGACGTGGGCTATGATGACCAGGGCCGATAGAGAGGGCTTGAGCTCGTCGTGGATATTGTCGCCGCCCATCTGGTTCTCGACGAAGGCCTCGGGGCGACGCAGCTTGCCGATGTCGTGGAAGTAAGCGCCCGCTTTCAGAAGATTGGCGTTCATGTCCAGCTTGTCGGCTATCGTCTCGGCCAGGGTGCCAAGCATCAACGAGTGGTGATAGGTCCCCGGCGCCTCCATCTGAAGCCTCTTGAGAAGGGGGTTCGACGGGTGGCTGAGCTCTATCAGGCGCAGGGGCGACAGGACGTCGAAGACGTCCTCGAACAGGGGCAGGGCGGCGATTACCAGGCTGCTCCAGACGGCGATTCCCAGCACCAGTGGTACCAGTATCTCCGCCGAGAGGGAGAGATTGAAGGCCAGCCTGAGAGCAAGTCCTGCACCGGTCTGAAGCAGTCCAAGTAGAAAGAGCTGTTTCCAAAGCCTGCCCCTGGAATGAGCGTCTTTCAGCACGAAGTAGCCTCCGAAGGCGCTGACTATGCCCATCAGGGCCACGAGCAGGACGTGCAGGGTCGAGAAGCCGGAGACGACGAGAGCACCGAGGATTCCACCCACCATGACAAGCTGAAGAGCTGAGTGAGCAGGCAGAGTCAGGTAGGAGCATCCTGCCAGGAAGAGGCTGCCCATTCCCTGGACGGAGAAGAGAGAGGAGACGTATTCCACTATCCAGCTCAACCCGACGATGAACGACAGGTAGAGCCATGGCGGTTCGACCTCGGGGGCTTCTCTGTCGGTCTGAGTGGCGAGCCAGAGAGGCCATAGGAGTATTGTCGTAAGGGCAAACAGTATCTGTTTCCACGGGAAGGAGAGCATCGAGTAGCCCTGCGCCTCCAGGATCCCGGCGGCCTGGTCCGTTATTATCTGCCCCTTGTCCACTATGACGTCTCCGGGGGCGACTTTTCTTTCGACAGGCTGCAGGGTCGAGCCTATCTCCTCCCTGAGAGAGCGAGTGAGGTCCGCGTCTATGTGAACAAGGGGCTGCAGTATCTCGTCGAGGATCTGGAAAACGACGTTAGCGTCCTCGATGGGCAGGGAGAGCTCCTCTATCTCCCTCCAGATGTTCTCCGGCGACCATGCGATCTCTCCCCCGGCGATCGAGTCCGCGTCTAGGTAGAGGCGGCTGAGACGTGCGCTCTCCATGAGGATGGTCTTCCCGGGCTCCTCCGGGTACTGGTTTATCAGCTCGGTCAGGCCGGGAGAGAGCGAAAGGCCGGAGATGTCGCCCGCCGCCATGGACTCGATCTTGGAGATGAGCCTGTCCATGGCCGCGCCGTCTCGCACCAGCACGCCTGCGACAGTGTCCCCCACGCGGGCGCGGAGGATCGAGGTGCTCTCGTCGTCCGTGTACTTGAATGGAAAGAGGGCGAAGTAGGTCCTGGGCGAGGGCTCTCCGGGAAGAAAGCCGGAGGTCCTGTCCTCGAAGAACCATTTGAGAAATATTACGGTCAGCGCAAAGGCAACGAGCAGAAGCAGCGACAGGGAGCGATAGTCCGCCGACTTGCCTTCGCCCTTGAGCAGTGAGCCTCCGTATTTTTTGGGCCCGCGCCTAGAGGCCGAGCCTCTATGCCTGAGGTTCGCGCTGTCGTTCATATCTCTCGTAAGCCCTTACCACCTTCTGTACTATTTCGTGCCTGACCACGTCGGAATCGGTGAGATTGAAGAATTCGATCCCCTGAATCCCCTCGAGTATTTCTCTCACCTGAATCAGGCCGGACTTTTTGCCGTTCGGCAGGTCTATCTGGGTTATGTCCCCCGTTATCACAGCCTTCGAGCCGAAGCCGAGGCGGGTGAGGAACATCTTCATCTGCTCGGGTGTCGTGTTCTGCGCCTCGTCCAGAATTATGAAGCTGTCGTTCAGGGTCCTTCCCCTCATGTAGGCCAGGGGAGCGATCTCTATGACGCCCTTGTCCACGTGACGCAAGAAACGCTCCGGGGTCAGGAGGTCGTAAAAGGCGTCGTAGAGGGGACGCACGTACGGCTCCACTTTTTCCCGGAGGTCTCCCGGGAGGTAGCCGAGGCTCTCCCCCGCCTCCACCGCGGGCCTCACGAGGACGATCCTGCTGATTGCAGAGGCCTTCAACAGGGCGACTGCATGGCAGACGGCAAGGAAGGTCTTGCCCGTTCCCGCGGGACCGATGGCGAATACTATGTCGTTGTTTCTGACCGCCTCCAGGTATCTTCTCTGCCCCTCCGTCTTGGAGCGTATGGGTTTTCCTCTCGCCGTGGTGCAGATGACCTCGGAGAAGAGAGGGGCAAGATCGACCGAGCCTTTTTCCGCTATCATGTCCATGGCGTACCGAACGTCTGCCAGGTGAAGCGAGTGCCCCCTGGAGGCTATTTTGTGAAGCTGCTCGAGGAGGCGGAAGGCAACCTCGACCGCCTCCTCGTCAGGGCCGCGAACGGCCACCTTGTTCCCTCTCACGATCAGGCTGACCGGGTATCGCTGCTCTATCTCGGAGAGGTTTTCGTCTCCGTTTCCCGCGAAACGATACATGGTCTCGATGTCCGCGAAGCTTAGCTCGCGGAGAAACGGGCCTTGCTCGTCCTTGCTGTTTATCACGTCTATGCGCATCCTCCTCGGGGACTGTATGTCTATACCGGGTATCCCACCCCGTCGACCAGCTCCGCGACCCCCACGTCGATTTTCATCTCCCTGGCGAACTTCTTCACGAGGAAGTCCTTTGCGATCACGGGGAACAGGACATAGCTGAGCACGTCCTCGGGCTGGAGCATCCAGGGCGCGATTGCCTTCCTGGCCTTGTCGAGCTCGGGCTCGATCAGCTCGGCGGGCCTGCGGGTTATCGGGACCGCGTCGCCGACGACCTTCTTCCGTATCTCCGGGTCGACTTCCGCGGGCGGCTTGCCGTATTCTCCACGGAAGTAGCTCTTCACCTCGCTGGGGACTACCTTCCACCTCTCTCCCATCAGGACGTTCAGAGTGGCCTGGGTGCCCACCAGCTGGCTCGTCGGAGTCACAAGGGGCGGGTATCCCATCTCCTTGCGCACTCTTGGGACCTCCTCTAGCACCTCGGGAAGCCTGGCAATGGCCTTCTGTTCTTTGAGCTGGCTCACCAGGTTCGAGTACATCCCTCCGGGGATCTGGTAGAGGAGCACGTTGATGTCCACTCCGCCGAGGTCGATGAAGATGTCGGAGTATTTTTCGCGCACTTTTTTAAAGTGCATCGCCACGGGGAGGAGCTTCTCGAGCTCGATTCCCGTGTCCAGCTCTCCTCCCCTGAGGGCCGCCACCATCGACTCCACTGGAGGCTGACTCGTGCCGAGGGCGAAGGGGGAGATGGCGCAGTCAACCACGTCCGCTCCCGCCTCGAGGCCGGCGTAGTAAGCCATGGAGGCCATCCCGCTGGTGTAGTGGGAGTGTATATGCAAGGGCAGGTCTGTCTCCTGCTTAATCGTCCTGACCAGGGCCGCGGTCTCCACCGGGCTGATAATCCCCGCCATGTCCTTGATGCATATCGAGTCGGCGCCCATGGACTTCATGTCCTTTGCCAGCTTGCCGAACGACTCCAGCGAATGCACGGGCGAGAGGGTGAACGAGAATGCCAGCTGAAGGTGCGCTCCCTCTTTCTTGACCTGGTCCGCTGCGACCTCCATGTTGCGAAGGTCGTTGAGGGCATCGAAGACCCTTATTATGTCCAGCCCGTTGCCGATGGCCCTCTTGACAAACTCACGGATTGTGTCGTCGGCGTAGTGGCGGTAGCCGACTACGTTCTGGCCGCGGAGCAGCATCTGGAGCTTCGTCTTTTTAAAGAGTCTGCGCATCGAGCGAAGTCTCTCCCACGGGTCCTCGTCGAGGAAGCGCATGCAGCTGTCGTACGTCGCGCCGCCCCACACCTCCATCGAGTGAAACCCGACCTCGTCCATCTGTTCGATTATGCCGGTCATGTCCTCCACTCTCATTCGAGTGGCCATGAGCGACTGGTGCGCGTCGCGGAGGGTGGTGTCGGTTATGCCGGCCCTTCTGCCGGGCTCTGCCTTTTTTTCTGTCTTCTTTCGCTCTTCTTTTTTCTCCTGTCTCTCCTCGACCTTCGCCCTCTTGGAGGGGGACGGCTTCGACGAAGCCGCTTCGGTCTTCTTTTTTTTGTTCGGGGCACTCATACTCAATATCCTCCACCTGTCCTATGATAGTTTACGAAGTGCCAACTAGGTTCTACCGATGCGCCTTTTCGCCTCTTCCCAGAGTCCGTCCAACGCACCGAGCGAGAAACTGTCCCAGGGACGGCCTGTCTCCCGGACCATCGACTCTACTATCCTGAACCGCTCGGTGAATTTCTTGTTCGCCTTTCCAAGGGCCGAATCGGGGTTTACGTCGAGATGCCTAGCGAGGTTTACCGCCGCAAAAATGAGGTCTCCGATCTCCTCTTCAAGCAGATCGATGTCTCCCTCCCCGACGGCGTCTCTCACCTCCGACAGCTCCTCCTCGATCTTGTCGTATATTGGATCGAGGTCGCCTTTTTCCCAGTCGAAGCCGACATGAGCGGCCTTCGACTGTATGCGTGCCGCTTTGGCCAGAGGGGGAAGTCCCTCCGGGACGCCTGCCAGCAGGGATGTGTCCTTTTTCTTGCCCTTCTTCTCCAGGCCCTTGATCTCCTCCCATTTCCGGAGGACCTGGCCGCTTGTCTCCGCCGACCAGTCGGAGAAGACGTGAGGGTGGCGCCTGGTCATCTTGTCCACCAGCCCCTGTATTACATCACCGATTGAGAAGGTCCCCTCCTCCTCGCCTATTCTGGCGAGGAAGACCACCTGGAGCAGGAGGTCGCCCGCCTCCTCCACTATGTCCGGTGTCTCGCCGGTCGAGATGGCATCCACCAGCTCGTACGCCTCCTCGACTATGTAAGTCCTTAGGCTCTCCATAGTCTGTTCCCTGTCCCAGGGGCAGCCGTCCTCCGCGCGCAGGCGCGCCATTACCTCGACCAGCCCCCCGAAAGCCTCCTGGTATCCTTTTTCAGCCATATTCTACAGCACCCGCTTTAAATGTCTAATCCCCGAGAGAAGGTCCTTGAGCCCCGTTCCACCTCCCGGACCCGTGAGAGCTCTGTTTCTCGGAATCCACCGCTTGGAGGTCGCCAGGTGGTCGAACAGGGGGCCCCCTCCCGCGATCGTCGTGTCCATTCTCGTGCACGCTACGGACAAGATACCATATAAACCGCCCTTTGAACGGAGAAAAGATACGGAAAACAAGTTTTCGAGGCTCTCCGGCAGATCCCCGAACCTGTCCCTGGACTCCTTCGCCATGTCGTCGAGCTCCGCCACGCTGGAGACTCGAAGAAGCCTCCTGTACAGGGCTATCCTGACGCTCTCCTGCGGTATGTAGAAGGAGGGCACGAAGCAGGGAATCTCCACAGAGACGGAGGCGTTGGACGGTGCCTTTCCCTGGAGCTTGCCGATCTCCTCCTCCAGCAGTGAATAGTAGAGGATCGAGTCCGTTTTTCGCGCGCCTTTTCCGTGCTGAGTCGTCCCGATGAGCTCCCCTCCGCCCCTGATGCGCAGATCCTGCATCGCGAGGTTATACCCGGCTCCCTCATTGTCAAGCGACGTTATGGCGTCAAGTCTGTCCAGCGTCTCCCGGGTCAGTGGTTTTTCCGGCGGATAGAGGAAGTAGGCGAACGCGGCCTCGTCCCTCCTGCCGACACGGCCCCTGAGCTGGTACATCTGGGCCAGTCCAAGCTCGTGACAGTCCTCGATTATGATCGTGTTCGCGTTCGGAATGTCCAGACCGCTCTCGATTATCGTGGTGCACAGGAGGATCTTCACATGGCCGCTGAAGAAGTGCGTCATGGTCTCCTCCAGGTCCTGTTCCCTCATCCTTCCGTGAGCCATGGCAATGACTACGTCCGGGAAGAGCCGCCTGAGGGTGGCGAGCTTTTTCTCCATGCCCGAGATGCGGTTTGCCACGTAGAAGACCTGCCCTCCCCTCTCGATCTCCGACGAGATGGCCTTCCTGACGAGCGATTCGCTCCAGGGCGCGGCCGAGGTCATCACGGGAATCCTGTCTCCCGGGGCCTCGTTGATCACCGAGAAGTTTCTCAGGCCTTTAAGCGACAGGGCGAGGGTGCGCGGTATGGGAGTGGCGGAGAGCATGAGTACGTCTATGTCCTCCTTCGCCTGCTTTATCCTCTCCTTGGACATGACTCCGAACCTGTGCTCCTCGTCGACTATCAGGAGGCCGAGGTCCTTGAAGATCACGTCGTCCTTCAGCATTCTTATTGTGCCGATAAGTATGTCTATCGCGCCTGTGGAGAGCTTGCGTATCACCTCGTTCTGCTCCTTTTTGGTCAGGAAGCGGGACAGGATGCCGACCGTGACGGGGAAGCCGGTCAGCCTGGCCGTGAAGGTGAGGTAGTGCTGCTGAGCCAGGATCGTCGTGGGCACGAGAAAGGCGGTCTGCTTGCCCGCCTGCGCCGCGCGGAAGGCCGCCCTGAGGGCCACTTCGGTCTTTCCGTAGCCGACGTCGCCCACCAGCAGCCGGTCCATGGGATATGGCCGCTCCATGTTGTCCAGGATCTCGGTTATGGCGGTCAGCTGGTCCTTCGTCTCCGGGTGGGGGAAGGACTCCTCGAATTGGTCGAACAGGTCGTCCCTGCCGGGGAACGCGAAGCCCTCCACCAGCTCGCGTTTCGCGTAAAGTTCCAGCAGAGAACGCACCTCCTGCTCCACCCTCTCCCTGGTCTTCTGTACGCTCTTCTTCCATCTCGTGCCCTTAAGGGAGTCAAGCCTGACCTCGCCGTCCATCTGCTCCGCAAGCGGCGTGATCTTGTGCATGAGGAGCGCGGGCAGGAAGAGACGCTTGTTGTCCGCGAACTCCAGGATCAGGCTGTCCACGGACTCGCCGGAGATCTTGACCTCCTCGGCGCCCCTGAAGACGCAGAGACCGTATTCCTCGTGCATCAGCAGGCGGCCGTCGGCGAGCTGGTCGCTCCATTCCTGCGGCGGGACGAAGTGTACGGCGGAGGATCGACGCCGCGTGACGCCCGAGAGTTCGACGTCGGACAGGTTGATCACCCTCATCACAGGGTCCGCGAAGCCCTTTGACAGTGAGCCGGGGATGACCTGGACGTCCTCCTCGAAGATTGAAGCGAGGCGGGGATTCTCAGTAAAAAGCCTGATGTGGTAGCCGTCGTTTTTCCATGTCTCGCACATCCACCTGAAACGATCCAGGTTGCCCTTGAAGAGGGGGACCTCCTCGATGGCCAGTTTTTCCCTCGCCATGGCGGCAGCATCGGTGATGCGCAGCATCAAGCCGGACGCCAGCCTGAACATGAGATCCTGCCAGGAGATGAGCGGGGGACCCCCGTGAACGGAGGCAAGCTCCTTCCATATCATCTCGTACTTCATGGCTCCCGACTCTATCCTGACCGGGTCGAAGAGGAGAAAGAGAGTGTCGTCGCCAAAATAGTCCGCTATCGCTGTCTCGCGGACAGTAGATGTGGAGTGGATGCTGAGCTCGTCCAGCACTCCCACACTCTTCTGAGTTCTCGGGGAGAAGCTTCTTATGCTCTCCAGCGTGTCGTCGAAGAACTCAAGCCTCACCGGGTGGGCGTACGAAGGATCGAAGATGTCCAGTATGCATCCGCGAAGGACGAACTGTCCCGGCGCCCAGACTAGGTCAGAGCGGACGTAACCAGCGTGGACAAGCCAGTCCAGAAAGGAGCTGCGCCTGTACTCTCGGCCTGTCATCAGGAGTATCTCCCCCGTCCCCCTGGACACGGGAGACAGGAGTCCCCGTCCGGTGGTAACGAGAATTCCTCCGTCCTCCCTCCAGCGCAGGATGGTCTCTCCTCGTTGAAGGGCAAGGGCTTTGTTTTCGATTCCTTGATTCGTCAGGGGGGTCTCCACGAGCAGTGTGGCGGGCGCCTCGGGGAAAAGAGAGTTCCAGTCGTCGAAGAAGGTGGACGACTGTTTTGAGTCCGGGAAGACGGCAACAGCAGGCGCTCGCGGCGCCCTGCAGATCCAGCACCGGGCCGCGCCGTCGAGCGAGAGGTGAATCGGGGCACCCTGCCGCCACAGGGCGCTCCCGATGTCCCATACCGTGTTATGTCTTCTGTCTGAGGAAATGTTCATCCTGATAAAGGCTCCCGCGGTATCACGCGACGGGCCGTGTGGAGTTTTATTCGCATCACCGTATTTTTTCAACGGGAAGCGTTCACCAGGTTCATCGTCCTGTCCGTTCCGTCATTTATCCAACTCTCCACGGCCTCGGCGGCCCTGTCAAGAAGCGATGGGAGCGTTTTTCGCTCCTCTTCGTTGAAGCCGCCCAGTACCCATGAGACCATGCCCTGCCTGTCGGGGGCGGCGCCTATGCCGATTCTCAGGCGCGGAATTTTAGCGGTTCCGGCTCTGCCGATGACGGAAAGCATGCCCTTGTGTCCGCCTGCTCCGCCCTTGGCCCTCATTCTGAGTCTGCCGAACGGAAGGTCGACGTCGTCGTATATGACGAGCACGTTCTCCCAGGGCACGTCGAGATATTCGGCGGCCTCCACGACCGACCTGCCGCTGAGGTTCATGTATGTCAGCGGTTTCAGCAGGAAGACCTTCTCCCCCTCGTGAAAAAAGGACCATGACATGGAGGAGAACTGCATTCTGGGGACGCCGCAGGAGAGGCGGTTTTGAATGTGGTCTATGACCAGCCACCCCGCATTATGGCGCGAGAATACATACTCGGGGCCAGGGTTGCCCAGGCCGGCGACTATCTTCAATAGGGGCTATTCCTCTTCCTCTTCCTCGTCCTTCGCCTTGCCCTTTGCGACTACTTCCACTTCTCTCTCTTCCTCGTCCTCGGCGATTGCCTCCTCCTCGGCCTCCTCGTCGGTCACGCCGCGTGGCACCATTACCGCCACGACCATCTCGTCTTCATCCACAAGAAGCGAAGCGTCCGAAGGTAGGTCTAGGTCTCGCACGAACAGCTGGTCGCCGAGCCCGAGATCGGATACGTCCACTGTGATCATGTCGGGAATTCTGCCCGGAAGGACCTCCATTGAGATCTCGCGCAGGATGTGGTCGATGAGGCCTCCCTGCTTTGCGCCCTCGCATGTCTCGCGTCCGACGATCTGAACGGGCACGTTGACGTTGATCTTGCGACCTTTGACCAGCTGCATGAAGTCGATGTGCAGAAGAGAGTCGTCGAGGAAGTTCTTTTGAACCTCGCGCATCAGGCACATCTCCTGCTTGCCGTCGGGCAGCGTTGCGTTGAGGGTGACGGTCTCCCAGCCGCCTGCCTTTATCAACTTCGCGACATCCTCGGTTTTGACCTTGGCGGGAATGGAGTCCTTGTACTCCGGGCCGTAGAAGACGCAGGGGGTGTATCCTGCCGGGCGGAGCTTCTTGCAGGCGATTTTTCCCGATTCCTTGCGCTCTTCCAGTGTTATGCTGATAGCATTCGACATTCTAAAACATCCTCCTTGAAAATCGATTCCTACAGGGAATCGGAGATCTACGCGTCAATCACTTTCAATCGAACTTCAATCGAACAGGCTGCTCACCGAACGGTCGTTGTGAATCCTCAGGATGACCTCGGCGAAAAGAGGGGCGATCGACAGCTGAACGATTTTAGCCGATTTCTTGCTCTCAGGCAACGGGATCGTGTCCGTCAGGACGACCTCGTCTATCTCGGAGTACTCCAGCCTCTCCAGGGCCGGCCCGGAGAGCACTCCGTGGGTCGCGCAGGCGTAGACCTTGACCGCGCCTCTCTCCTTGAGAAGGGCGGCGGCGTTGCAGATCGTCCCCGCCGTATCGATTATATCGTCCACCAGTATGGCCGTCTTTCCGTCGACGTCCCCGATGACGTCCATGACTTCGCAGAGGTTGGCCACCTCGTGAGATCTTCTTTTGTCGACAACCGCGAGGTCCGTCTTCAGCATTCCGGCGAACTTCCTGGCGCGGACAACTCCGCCCACGTCCGGTGCCACGACCACGGGCGTAGCAATAACGGACCTGGATAGGATCTCTTTGAAATACCTCGCCAGGAGGGCAATTCCGGTAAGGTTGTCAACCGGGATGTCGAAAAAACCCTGCAGCTGGCCTGCGTGCAGGTCGGCGGAGATCACCCTGGTCGCCCCGGCCTCCGTCAGCAGGTTTGCGATCAGCTTGGCCGAGATCGGGTCCCTGGGCTTTGTCTTCCTGTCCTGGCGGGCGTAGCCGAAGTAGGGGATGACGACGTTTATCCTGAACGAGGACGCCCGCCTCAGCGCGTCTATCATTATCAGGAGCTCGACCAGGTTTTCGTTGACGGGATTGCACGTGGGCTGGACGACGAACACATCGGCGCCGCGCACGCTCTCCTCTATGGAGAGCCCTATCTCTCCGTCGGAGAAACGGTAGTGCTTCGCCTTGGACTGCTCTATTCCCAGCTCGCTGCAGATTCTTTTTGCAAAGGCGGGGTGGGCGGTTCCGGAAAAGACTGTCAACTCATGCCCGAAAGACCTCATTGAACCTGACGCCTCCTTCAGAAATTAATCCTTCTTGGTCGACCGTTTCGCCCAGCCTTCGATGTTTCTCTGCCTTGCTCTGCCGACCGCCAGCGCGCCTTCCGGCACGTCGCTCGTGATGACTGAGCCGGCCGCTGTGTATCCGTCGTCGCCTATCACGACTGGCGCTACGATAATGCTGTCGCTGCCGATAAAGCAACGGTCGCCTATCGTGGTGGGGTTCTTTTTTACGCCGTCGTAGTTGCACGTTATCGTCCCCGCGCCGATGTTACTCTCCTCTCCTATTGTGGCGTCGCCTACGTATGCGAGGTGGGGGACCTTGCTTCTTCTCCCTACGACGCTCTTTTTGACCTCCACGAACTTTCCTCCTTGAGACTCCTCGCTGAAGACGGCACCGTCCCTCACCACGATGAAGGGGCCTATCCTGGCGCCGCTCTTGAAAAGGCTGTCCGTGAGAACCGAATGGCTCAGGACGTCCACTCCATCCTCGAGGATCGAATTCTTCAGTATTGAAAAGCTGCCTATGCCGCAGCCCGCACCGATTTTCGTCTTCCCCCAAAGCTGTACGGCAGGGTCGATCCGGGCATCCTCCTCTATGACGACCTCCGGCCCTATCCATACGGAATCGGGGTCCTGCATTCTGACGCCGCCTGCAAGGTGCCGATCGATAATCCTGCGCCGAAGGGCGCTGGCCGCATCAGCGAGCTGCCTGGGATTGTTTATCCCGGCGAACTCCTTTTCGTCGGGCGCGAGTGACGCGTGAACTCTCCCGCCCGCCCGGGCGATCATCGGCACGATATCGGGAAGATAAAACTCCTTTTGGGCATTCTCGTTGTCAAGTCTGGATATCTGGGGCGATAGTGAAGAAGTCTTGAAGATGTAGATCCCGCTGTTGACCTCCGTCAGGGCTTTTTGCGCCTCGGTCGCGTCCTTCTCCTCGACTATGACGATCGTCTTGCCCGATCGCACCACCCTGCCGTACCCGAACGGGTCGGAGGCCTCGAAGCTGATGAATGTGCAGTCCGCCCCGGAGGACAGGTGGTCCGCGACAAGTCTTGAAATCGACGAGGCTGTTACCAGTGGAACGTCCCCGGGAGTCACCAGGAGGTGGTCCAGTCCGCTCCACCACTCTTCGGCAATCTGCACCGCGTGTCCCGTGCCGAGCTGTTCGTGCTGCCATACGGGAAGTGTGCCGGGCCAGTCAGAGGACAGGTACTCCTGGACAAGCTCTCCTTTGTAGCCGATCACCGCGGCCATGGAGTTGATCCTTCCCTTTGAGGCGTCCGCGCACTTTCCAAGCGAATCCAAGATGTAAAAAAGCACAGGCTGATCGAGGACAGGAAGCAGCACTTTGGGAAGGGCACTCTTCATCCTAGTTCCCTTCCCGGCGGCGAGAACAAGCGCTCCAACTGCGCCTCTTGAAGCAGGCAAAACCATCATCACCTTTGCTCTGTTTTATCGAACATAAAAAAAGGGGGGTTTCCCTCAGCCCCCTCAGTTGTTTATCCATGGCTGGGGTGGCTGGAATCGAACCAGCGATCGCGGAGCCAAAGTCCGCTGCCTTGCCGCTTGGCTACACCCCATCCTCAACAACCTCACTATACTAGCATTCATTGATGCCATGTCAAGGATTTGAATATTGAGGCATTTCAGCGAAGCGATTACGAAGCTCGCTCCTTTTATGGTATGATGCGCTCAAATGATTGCCATGATCGTCTTCGCATTTTTTCTATATTTTCCCTACGCGTGGTGTCGGCTGAGGGGCGAATCGCCGTCACGCTACGGTCTGCTTTGGAGTCTGTCCAGCGACGCGGCGCGGGATGTCCTCCTCGTCTCGGTTGTCGTCCTGGTGCCGCTGACTTTTGTCTCCACAGTCTTCTTCCCCCGTTACATGCACCCGCAGGGGATGGTGTTTGTCCTCAAGGGGGTTCTGTCGGGGCTCGCGGCGGCTGTGGCCGAGGAGACTTTTTTCAGGGGATGGCTGCAGACCCTTCTGTCGGAGAGAATGCCCGCGTTGAAGAGCATTCTGCTGGCCTCGGCCCTGTTCGGCCTGGCGCACGTCTTCAGGGGCCCGGTGGCGATGCTAGCCTTTTTTCCCGGCATCCTCATGGGAGTACTGCGCCACAGGCACAGCTCGGTCCTGCCGGCAATACTTTTTCACTGGTTCGGTAATATTTGGTCCATCTGGTTCTACCCGCAGTTTTAAGAAAAAACCGAGGGGGGAAGAAATTATGAGCTTCGCCAGGCCCGGAATAACTCGGGGTATTTTCATAATCACGGTCGCCCTGTCGTTCATCTCTTTTGCGTTCAGGGCTGATGCCTTCATCTTCAGGGTGGAGATCCCCCTGGAAATCGACAAAGAGGCCTCCGCCCTGCTGCCCGGCGGGGAGAGGGTCTCCCTGGGAATGGTGCGAGCCCTCCCCTCCACCACGAGATGGCCGGGCTACACTGCGTCGAAATGGGCGCCCCCCGGTAGCGTCGCAGCCTCCGCGGTCAACGCGATCCATCTGACCCTCTCGGTGGAGGACGGCAGGGGGCGCACCCTGAGCATACTGCCGCTGCACACCGTAGCCCCGGCCGCCGGGGAACGGTCATATATCTCGCTGGACTCCGTCGCCGGGACGGGGCTGTTCGGCGGATGGGCGCCCCCGGTGGGGACGCCGGTGTTCGTTCGCGGCAGGGACGGAGCGATGACGCCGCTGGAGGTCCGCGGGCTGCCCAAGGAGGGAGAGATTCTTGTCATCGATGTAATGGAGGACGACAGGCCGTACATCATCGATATAGAGAACCGTCCGGGAGGAAGGGTGGTCGGCTATTACGGCTCCGGCCCCAGGCTTCTGGCTCGCGTCGTCCGGCCGCTGAGGGGAGTCGGGCGCTTCGGCGGGACGGAGTTCCAAGGGATCGGCAGGATAAGGGCGAATCACTCCGGCGTGATAGACGTGAGCACTGCGGGAAGAGGAGTCGTCGGGGGCTTCCAGATCCTCCCGTTCGAGCACGCCAAATCCAAGGAGATGGCGTCCGCCTGGCAGCTGACCCAGTGGCTGATCGTCGCCTCTCCGACGGACTCGCCCCTGCCGGGCGCGGCCCCTCTCTTCTCTTCGAACCTTGTGCCCGGGAGCCAGCTGGAGGACGAATTGTGGGACCTCTGGTCGACCTACGGGCGCAAGCCGCTTGTCCTCTGCCGCAGGGAGGGAGGCCAGTGGGAGAGGCTGCCCGAGTCATCGGGCAGGAACGATTTCGCGCTGGGAGACCTCACTCATATCAGGTTCTACTCCCCGTTCACGGAGGAGCCCCAGGAGGGCTTCGCGGATTAAGGGAGGCAAACGGCTCGGGGAGAGGTCAGCTTCTCATGCTCCCTGGCTTGGTCATTCGCAATCAGCCACCGCCCTTTCAACGACCTCTCTCAGCTCGGGGTGATCCATCGCCATGCAGACGTTGGCGTGCAGCCATCCCTGTTGTGTGCCGCAGTCAAAACGTCTTCCCTTGTAAACAACTCCCCACACGGGCTCGGTGCCTATGAGGCCCTTGATGCCGTCAGTGAGCTGTATCTCCCCTCCTGCGCCCGTCCCGAGGTTTGAGAGGACGGGAAAGATAGACGGGGAGAGTACGTATCGCCCCATGATCGCAAGCCTGCTGGGGGCATTCTCGGGCCCCGGCTTCTCCACCATGTTCCTCACCGAGAAGACGCCGTCCCCGACCTCCTCGGCCTCGACCACGCCGTACCTGGATGTGTCCTCCCAAGATACCTCCTCCAGTGCGATCACGGAGCCGCCTCTCTCCTCGTGGACGGCTATAAGCTGTGCCAGCACGGACGGTGAGGCGACCATCACGTCGTCGGGAAGAATGACGCCGAAGTGCTCGGAGCGACAGACCGGCTCGCCGCACAGCACCGCGTGCCCAAGGCCGAGCGGGCGATGCTGGCGCATGTAGATGAAGTCCGCCATGTTCGATAGGGAGATGACTTCATGGTAGAGATCGTCCCTGTTTCGGGATTTCAGAAGCTCCTCCAGCTCGAAGGAGCGGTCGAAGTGGTCCTCGATCGCCTTTTTCGACCGGCCCGTTATCATCACCATCTCCCGGCAGCCCGCCTCTAGAGCCTCGTCGACCCCGTATTCGATTATTGGACGGTCGACGAGAGGGAGCATCTCCTTAGCGATCTCCTTCGTCGCCGGAAGGAACCTGGTTCCCATCCCGGCCACGGGGAAAAGGCATTTTGTAATGCAAGAGGGCATAAGGTCACTCTCCGATCATACTGTCTTGCAGTGTGATAGCACGGCGTTCACAAGTCTCGAGGATACGGACTCCATAGCGCTTCCGTCCCTCGCCTCTACCAGGATGCGGAGCAACGGCTCAGTACCCGAAGGGCGGATGAAGACGCGCCCCTTCCCCTGCAGAAGGGCCTCCGCTTCTTCTGTGATCGCCGCGATGAAGTCCTTGCAGAATCTCATCTCGGGGGACACTTCGACGTTCCGCAGAAGCTGCGGATAGGGTGAAAAACGCTCTGCAAGGCTGTTTATATCCTCGCCCAGCTCGTGGCACGCTTTCATGAAGAGAAGCCCGGTGCACAGGCCGTCTCCCGTGTTCACCAGGGGAGACAGGATGATATGGCCCGATTGCTCTCCTCCGAGGAAGGCGCCCTCGCTGTTCATCGTGTCCATCACGTAGCGATCTCCGACGGGACACCTGAAGACTTTTATGCCGTCGCGCTCCAGGTGCTCCTCGAGGGCCAGGTTGCTCATCACTGTGGCCACGACGCCGCTGCCGAGCCGCTCCTCGCGGGATAGCCAGCGGGCGAGGACCCATAGGATTATGTCGCCGTCCAGCACCTTGCCGTTGCCGTCGACCAGAAGAGCCCGGTCCGCGTCCCCATCATAGGCTATGCCTATGGGGAAGCCGCCCTCCCTGACCGAATAGGCCAGGTTGGTCATGTTCATGACCCCGACTCCCTCGTTGATGTTCAGGCCGTTCGGCTGATTGCCGATCATGCACCAGTTCTTTCCCAGCCTGCCGAAGACCTTGGAGGCCGCGTCGATCGCGGCACCGTGCGCGCAGTCCACCACGCCGCAAGGAGGGAAGAAGGATTCGTCACCCCAGTAGGACGCTATTCTCTCGGCATATTCGTCCACGAGGTGCGGGGCGGTCCTTATGTCGCCGATGGAGGCACCGGTCGGCCTCCATTCGTCGGTCAGGTTGTCGCCCATATACTCCTCTATCGCCTCCTCCGCCTCGTCGGTAAGTTTTCTTCCGCGCGAGTCCAGAAATTTTATTCCGTTGTACTCGGCCGGGTTGTGCGATGCGCTGATGACAGCGCCCCCGCTGAGCGACATCCTTTGAACGGCAAAGCTAACACCGGGCGTCGGGATGACGCCCAACAGGTAGATCTCGGCCCCGGCGGACATCATGCCCGCGGAAAGGGCCGATTCCAACATGCGGCCGGATCGCCTGGTGTCCCTTCCGATTGCGATCTTCGGGCGCGGATATCCTCTTTCGGTCAGATATAGAATGTACGACCGTCCCAGCCGCAGGGCCATTTCCGGCGTCATGGCGCCTCTGTTGGCGACATCACGGACACCGTCGGTCCCAAACAGGCAGCGATTGTTACATTTCTCGGTCTTCATGCAATCTCACCTTCCGACAGGTTCGCTATCCCGTCGCTCGACCAGGTTGAAGGAGGGCCGGTGGCAGCTCCGACGTCAGTCCGAGGAGCATGGCGACTGCCAAGTCGTGCGAGCGGGCATTTGCGTGATCAGTTTACGGCGGCCGTCACTGAGACGCTGGAAGGTTCTATCTTGACGACCTTCAGTTTGCCGTCTGTTTTATTCTGTATTTGCACGGGCACGGTAAGACGTCTCGATACGATGTTCGTCACGTTCACAAATGGGCGAATCAGCATTTCTTCTTCGTCAAGCGCATTCACCTCCGACGGCGCTCCCTCGATGACGACGTTCACCGAGTCCGGCTCCACCGTCCATCCAGGGTAGACGCTGCGTCCGTCAACGTCCACCTTCAGCCTGGAGAGAAGCTTGGTGACCGTGAAGGGAGTCAGGAGAATCTCCACTCTGACCGAAGATGCTCCGACCAGTTTGACCATCGGATCCTCCGGTTGTCTTAAGGGGATGACCATGTTCTGCTCCTTGGAGATGTCGGTCAGATCTATGGTCTCCGTGTCGATTTTAGATAAGGCCTCCAGTTTTTCAAGGGGTCCTTCGATCGTCGCCACGGCTGGCTCCACTATAACGGCCTTGAGCTTGAAATCCGTCGCCGGGTCGCCCATTATCCTTGCGTTCACAGAGACTGTCTTCTTCGGCACTCCTCTTGCGAGGATAGCCCTGAGCTTGACCGACTTGGGCTCGACCGTTACCAGGTCTTTAAACTCCTCCGCCTTGACTATCTCCACGGGAAGGATGATCTCTCCCCCGGCCTCGAGCTGGTCCAGCGTGGGAACTATCCTGACCGCGTCTATCTTCGCCAGGTCTTTCTCATTCCCCTTTATGCTGACGTTTTTCGGGATGATCTCTACCTTGTCGAGAAACAGATCTGGAGGCAATCCCTTGTCCACGTTGATCTCCACGGGAATCAGTCGGTCGATCAGACGGATTAGCTCCACATCCACATGGGTCGGCCTTATGTCCATGACCTTCACATCCTTGGGCACGATGGAGCGGACCGGGATCCTGTACTTTCCCTCCCCCAAGCCCCGCAGGTCGACCTCGCAGGCCACTCCCTCGTTGGGCAGAGTGGGGAGCAGGCTGCGCGCGCCCGATACGACTATCTCGGCCTCCTTCACGTCGGTCTTCACCGTCACCTGGGGAGGGGCGTTCAGGTACTCGAGCGGAACGACCAGAGTTCTTTCTCCCTCGGTCGTGCCGCTGCCCGTGACGTAGGACCATAGGGCCACAGCGACGGCAACGGCGAGGACCTTCAAGAACAGGGGGGAGGAGAGGGCCGAGTCTATCTTTCCGGAACCGGTCATTGCAGCTGGATACCTTCCTTCTCCAGGCCCTCTTCTCGAGGGCGGCGAGTGATTCGGAGCACGGTGGATTCGTGTCCCGGTCGCGGACGGGTCGTCCTTCCGGCGAGGCGTTGAGTCGACCGCGAGGCTGGTTTCTTATCCCGGCTCACGACCAAAGCGCCTTTATGTCCTCCTGGAGGCGCTCTGAAAAGGGCTTCCGTTCGCTGTCCTCGCCTGAAAAATAGTGGTTCAATAGTTTGTGAACCTGGGTCTCCTTCAGGTTCCTGGAGAGGCGACCGTTGACGGCGAGCGAGATTTCGCCCCGTTCCTCCGAGACGACGAGGGCGATGGCATCCGATACCTCCGTAACTCCGATAGCGGCTCGGTGCCTGGTTCCGATCCACCTGGAGAGGTCGGGGTTCTCGGTCAGGGGCAGGTAGCAGCTCGCGGCGATGATCCTCTCCCTGTTGATTATAACCGCTCCGTCGTGCAGAGGCGTACCATCCCAGAAGAGGGTTATCAGCAGCTCCTGGGAAATTTCGGAGTCCATTTTTATCGCAGTCCTCCAGAAGTCCTTGAGGCCGGTGTTGCGCTCGAGGACTACGATGGCTCCTATCTTTTGCCCCTTCAGGTAGCCGATGGCCCTTGAGACCTCCTGGCTCAAGGCCTCGGCCTTCTCCACCGCCTTTCGCCTTCTCCAGAGTCCGCCACCCCGTCCTATCTCCTCCAGAGCCTTGCGCAGCTCCGGCTGGAAGACTATGGGAACGGCGATGAGCAGCACGCCGAGCGTCTGGCCGAGGAACCACGAGAGAGTTCTTAGGTCCAGTATTCTCGCTGCCGCGGCCACCACCCCCAACGTCAGCAGTCCCTTGATCAGCTGTATGGCCCGGGTGCCGACTATAAGCAGCAGCAGCCTGTGGAATATGACGGCGATGACTATGATATCCAAAAAATCCTGCCATCTCAAAGAATCGAGCATTCAAGCCCCTCCAGGGCGTCAAGATATGACCTTGCCCCCCGTCGCGCCGGGCAAGAACTCGCCATACTATACCACGTCGAAGAGGACAAAAGGCGACGTGGAAAGGGCCAGCATGGCACCGTAGTCCGGGAAGAAATGCATGACGTCGCCAAGTTTCACCCGGGGATGAACGTCCTCGACGTCCACTATCATGTGGTCGCTCGATCCTCCGAGTATCCTGGCCCCGCTCGCCTCCGGCTCAAGCCCGTCTATGAGCACATCCTGTCGTCCGACGGCCAGTATCGCCCTGAGTCTCTCGCCCCTGTCGTCGAAGACAGGCTCTTTGCCGAATGCGTTCAGCCCCAAGGGTCCGACCGGCACGGAGGGCTTTCTGTAGACCTCTATTACCTCCGCTTCAAGCCTCATCGTATGCTGATTAAGCCACGGGACGGCCCTGTCCCCCGTCACGTCCACTCCGAGGAGTATCCCCTCGCCGACTCGAAGGTTGTTTATGCCTTTCGGCACGGCACCCTGTTCGACCAGCTTGAGCGACGAGGTTGAGCCGCCCGAACAGACCTCCAACGGATACCCTAGCGAGCTTTCAAGCTTGGTGCCGAGGGATGCAAGCAGCTCCAGCTTCTCCGGAGCGGGAAGGGCGCCGCCGAAACAGCCGAAGTTCGAGCCTACGCCGGCGCACCGGACCCGTTCCGTCCGCTTCAGATGGTCCACCATTTCCTCGACGTTCTCCATCCAGATACCTTCCCGCAGGTCTCCGAGGTCGATCATGACAATCACTTCGTGCGTGCAGTCGGCGATGGAGCACTCTTTGTCGATGAGGGAGACGGTCTCGGGCATGGATACCAGCGTCCGGTCGGCCGTTTTCACGACTCTTGGAAGCTCGCTCGGCATCGGTATCCTCAGCAGGAGGAGCGGGATTCCAAGGTCGAGGGTGCGGATGAACTCGAGGTCGGACATCCTACTGTCGCCTATCTCCGCGCAACCTGCCTCGGCCATGGCGCGGACTATCATCTCCCTGCCGCTTACCCCCTTCGTGACGCCGGTGACGGATATTCCCGCGGCGGCGCACCGGTCAACGACCCGGGCGGCGTTCTGATATATCATTTCTTTCGATACTACGAGTTTTGGGTATACCGTGGTCAAATTCAACCTCCCCTGAGTTTGCGCAGAATGGCAAGATTTCTTGCGTGTCCGTCCGATTCGATCGGGGTCTCGAGGATGCAGGGCGTGTTTACCCAAAGAGAGTCGTTGAGTATGAACGCGAACGGATCGTACCCCAGCTCCCCCTCTCCGATGTGCGCGTGCCTGTCCAGTCCTCTTCCAAGGTCGTGAAAGCTGTCGTTGAGATGCCAGCAGCCCACCCGGTCGAGCCCCAGAAGGGAGTCGACCTGATCGACGAGGCGTTGGTAGGCGGCCTTGGTCCTTAACTCGTAGCCCGCTGCGAACAGGTGGCAAGTGTCCATGCAGATCCCTACACGGGGCGTCCAGTCAATCCTCTCCATGATGAAGGCGAACTGTTTCAGATCCCTGCCGAGCAGGTCTCCCTGCCCCGCCATGGTCTCCAGCAGTATGCGCACCCTTTTGTGCTCGGTCCTCCGAATTATCTGGCCAAGCCGTTCGGCGACCAGCTCAAGGGCGGATTCCGGATCCCTTCCCCTGGAGCTGCCGGGGTGAAGGACCAGGTCGTCTATCCCCAGAAGCTCGCAGCGCTCAATCTCGTCCTCCAGGGCCGTCATGCTTTTGGGACCGGTCGCGTCCACGGCCGCCAGGTTTATAAGATAGGAGGCGTGAACGACCACCTTTTGGATGGAGCTCTCGGCCCACGCCCGGTAGAAGCGCTCGCCCCTGGATTGCGACAGGGGGGCGCTCCTCCACTGCAGCTGGTTTTTTGTGAATATCTGAATGGCCTCGCATCCAAGCGCCTCTCCTCGTTCTATGCCTTTTTCCAGCCCACCCGCGATAGATACGTGGGCACCGATAATTGCCATGGTAGATCTTCCTTCCTCATTGGATCATCTGTCTTGCCCTCTCCAGTATTCTGGCGGTCACTCCCCAGACGACCGCACCGTCCGGAAGGTCATACTCCGGAAATGTGACGTTTTTCAAGCCCCGTGCCTCGCCGAATTCGGAGTGAGGTGGAAGGGGCACCGTCCTCCTCCTGGGATGAAGGGGAAAGTCCAGTATCTTCACGGCGTAGGCCCCTGTTATCTCACCCTCGGCCAGGAGCAGGTCCCGCTCCGGGTGAATGCCGGAGACCAGGCCAAGCACGGGGATTATCTCGACCCCGGTGACGACCGTGTACTCAGCGGGCAGGTAAGAAAGGGGCTCGACTCCCTCCGGTGGAATACCCGCCTCCTCTTGCGCCTCGCGAAGAGCCGTATGAAGAGGCGAGATATCGCACGGCTCCTTCATACCTCCCGGGAAACATATCTCTCCTCCGTGGCGCGAAAGGGAGGAGGATCGCCTCAGCAGCAGGGTGAACAGCTGGTCGGCTACCGGGAAGAGGGGCACGAGCACGGCGCTTTGAAACACGTCGCCGGGCGGTATGTCGCTCCAAGGATGAAAAACGCCGTCGCGGGCCAGTCTGTCGATGATGCCGGGGCCACCTGCCGTCATACGGCTCTCCTCTCGATCAACGGGCTACACCGATAGCCTCACATCGCCGTGGTAGAGCAAACCTCTGTGGCCGTCAAGAGTAACGACCATGCCATCGGAGAGGATGTTCAGGGCGTCTTCCGCCCCTACTATCGAGGGTATGCCCAGTTCAAGCCCGATCACAGCGGCATGGGATGAAAGACCGCCCTGCTCGGCCACTATGGCCGACGCCATGCGAATCGCCGGCAGGTAGTCGTCATCCGTGGCAGCGACGACGAGGACCGATCCCTCGGTCATCTTCAGGCGGGCCTCCTCGGCGGTTCGAGCCGTGCACACTGGCCCTCTGGCCTCTCTTTTGAGGAGGGTCTGTCCCTTCAGAAGGATCTTGCCCGCTATGTAGACCTGCACCAAATTCGTCGTCCCGGTGATGCCCAGCGGAACCCCGGCCGTGACCACGAGCAGGTCTCCCTCCTTGACTTCTCCGTTCTCCAGGCACGATGCCACCACCGAGTCCACGGCGGTGTTCTGGTCGGTCATCTCCTCCTTCATCAGGGGGACGACACCCCAGTAGAGGGCCAGCTCGCGCCATGTCCGTTTCTTCGGAGTCGCCCCGAGGATGGAGCAGGGGGGGCGGTATCTGCTTACCATCTGCGCGGTGCTTCCGCTCCTGGTCATGGAGATTATCGCGGAGGCCTTCATCTGTCGGGCGATGAGCACGGCGGCCCCGCTCACGGCATCAGGAACCCCCGTTGTGGACGATGTCATGTCGAAAGGACGCTGCCACAGCTCTATCTCTTTTTCCGTCCTGGATACGATCCGCCTCATAGTCTCCACCGACTGCAGGGGGTAGGCGCCCCTGGCGGTCTCGCCGGACAGCATCACCGCGTCAGCACCGTCCAGGACGGCGTTCGCCACGTCGCTCGCCTCGGCCCTCGTCGGCCGAGGGTTGCGTATCATCGAGTCAAGCATCTGGGTGGCGACGATGACCGCCTTTCCCTTCGCCCGGCAGACGTCGATTATCCTCTTCTGCTGCAGGGGGACCTCCTCGGCCTGTATCTCGACGCCAAGATCGCCGCGGGCGATCATCATGCCGTCGACGACCTCGGCGATCTCCTCTATGTTCTGGACCGCGTGGCGCGTCTCGATCTTCGCGATGACCTTCATGGCGCCGCCGAAGCCCTCCATCGCGCGACGGACCTCCATGATGTCGCGGCTGTTCTTCACGAACGACACCGCGATGTAGTCCATCTGGTTTTTAACTCCCCACTCTATATCCTTGACGTCCTTGTCGGACAGTGCCGGGAGGGAGAGCTCCGCCCCGGGGATGTTTACCCCCTTCGCGTCGCCCAGCAGACCTCCGACGATAACCCTGCAGAGGACGTCGCCGTTGAGGATCTGCTCAACCTTCAGGTGCAGGGAGCCGTCATCGATGAATATCTCCTGCCCGACGGACAGTTCGTCCGCCAGCTTGGGATAGTTGACGCGGACCATCGAGATGTTGCCCAGTATCTCTTTGTCCGTGAGCGTCAGCTTGCTTCCCGACTCCAGGGCGATCGTTCCGCCCTCCACCTTCCCCGTCCTGATCTCGGGCCCCTTAGTGTCCAGCAGGGTCGGAATCGGGATGTTCAGCTCTTTTTCCACGCCCCTGACATGGCCCAGCATGCGCAGGTGATCCTCGTAGTCTCCGTGGCTGAAGTTCAGCCTGGCGACGTTCATGCCGGCACTTGCCATGGCAAGCAGGGTCTTGTAGCTGGAGCAGGCCGGGCCGATGGTGCAGACGATCTTAACCTTTGTCAAGGGAACGACACTCCTTCGCGGGCTTATATTGACGGTCCTATCAGATGACATCGAACATCGTCCTCGGTATGACCTCCGAAATCGCGGAGGCGATGTCCTTCCCGGGATCGACCTTGATTCCCTGGAGCAGGACCTCGGTCCTCTCCCCCTCGCCGCAGAACTCCAAAATCACGGGAGATTTGCCCGGACAGGACTTCAGCGACCTCACCAGGTCCTTGAACGACACTCTCTTCAGCCGATCGGCCGCGATGGAGACTCGGACGAAGGGGTTCGGGAGCTCCGAGTCCTCCAGCACGGGGACGACCTGGTTCGCTATGATCTTCGATCCGTCTCGGTCCTCCGGGAACCCGGTTATCAGGCAGACATCGCCCGGAGAGACGGTTCCCCCGACGTGCTCCCAAACCTTCGGGAAGCAAAGGAACTGAAGGCGGGAGTCCGAGTCTTCCAGCTCTATTACGGCCATGGGATCCCCCCTCCTGGTGTAACGCTCGTTTATCGAGAGGACCATGCCACCCAGCTGCAGGGGGATTCTCTTGCCCCTCCAGTCCGTCGCGTCCGACAGGGAGCAGTTTGTCAGAGGGCGTATCCTGTTTTCGTGCAGCTCGAACGGATGGCCGGAGATGTAGAGGCCGACCGCCTCCTTCTCCTTCTCCAATCGCTCGATGCCGGGGAAATCGGGCGTGTCGGGCAGCTCGGGGCCGTTCTTGTCCTCATCGGCGAGCCCTTCGAAGAGGGTGCCCTGGTTCGCATCGGCCGCCCTCCTTTGGGCCGCGGGCACGAGGTCGGGCAGGGCCCCGAAGAGTTTTTGCCTGTTGGGCTCGATGCTATCGAACGCGCCCGACAGGATCAGGTTCTCCACGACCCCCCTGTTGACCACGCGAAGGTTGACCCGGAGCAGGAAGTCCCACAGGGAGGTGAAGGGCCCCCCGGTCTCCCTCTCCTCGACAATGGCATCCACCGCAGCGTGTCCCGCCTTAGCGACCGCGCCGAGGCCGAACCTCACGACATCTCCGACAGGGGTGAAGCTGGCCATCGAGCTGTTCACATCGGGGGGCAGGACGTCGATCCCGGAGTTGCGCACCTCCCTCACGTAGGAGGCCATGACCTCCTTCTTCGCGTCGATCTGACCCGAGAGGTAGGCGGCCATGAACTCGGGGCGGTAGTTGGCCTTGAGCCACGCTGTCTGGTAGGAGATGAGCGCGTAGGCGGCGCTGTGGGACTTGTTGAAGCCGTAGCCAGCGAACTCCGAGATTATATCGAATATCTCCCCGGCCTTATGCTCGTCTATGCCCCTCTCCTTGCAGCCATCGGTGAACTTGGCGCGCTGCTGCTCCATGACGTCCGCCTTTTTTTTGCCCATCGCGCGCCTGAGGAGGTCGGCCTCGCCGAGCGAGTAGCCAGCCAGGACGGCGGCACACTGCATGACCTGCTCCTGGTAGAGGACTACGCCGTAGGTCTCGCGCAGTACGTCCTCGAGGAGGGGGTGGAGGTATTTCACCCTGGAGCGTCCGTGCTTGCACTCGACGTACTGATCGACCATGCCGCTGCCCAACGGTCCTGGGCGGTACATGGCAAGAGCGGCTATCAGGTCCTCGAAGCAGTCGATCTCTAGCTTTCTGAGAAGGCGTCTCATCCCCGGCGATTCAAGCTGGAACACGCCTAGAGTGTCCGCCTTCTGTAAAATCTCGTAGGTTTTCTTGTCGTCCAGAGGGATGGCCTCGAGGTCCGGGACGGGCTTTCCGAGAAGGGCTATGTTCGACAGGGCCTCCTCGATGATGGACAGGGTGCGCAGCCCGAGGAAGTCCATCTTCACCAGTCCCAGCTTCTCCAGCGGCTCCATGGGATACTGGGTGACCACCTGGTTCTCCCCTATGCGGCGCACCGGGACCATGTCCGTGATGGGCATGGGGGTTATCACCACTCCGGCCGCGTGCTGAGAGCAGTGGCGGGCCAGGCCCTCTATGTTCGAGGCTATGTCCAGCACCCTGGCGACCATCTTGTCGCTGCTTTTCATCTCGGCCAGCTCCGGGGTCTGCTCCACGACCTTGGGGATGGGGAGGTCGCCCATGACTGGAAGCAGGCGGGTGATTGCGTTGACGTCGGGTATCGGCATGCCCAGCACCCTGCCGACGTCCTTCACCGCCGCCCTGCTCTTCAGGCGGCCGAGGGTACCTATCTGCGAGACCTTGTCGTTGCCGTACTTCTCGGCGATATAGCGCAGAAGTTCGTCCCTGCCCTTGTCCGAGAGGTCAGTGTCTATATCGGGCATGCTGATCCTCTCCGGGTTCAGGAATCGCTCGAACAGCAGATTGTACTTTATCGGGTCCAGCCCGGTGATCTTGAGGCTCCAAGCGACCACGGAACCGGCGGCGGAGCCCCTCCCCGGACCGACCGGGATCTCCATTTCCCTGGCCGCTTTGATAATGCCCGCCACTATGAGGAAGTAGCCGGCGAAGCCCATCGAATTGATGATACCGATCTCAAGGTCGAGGCGCTCCCGGTACTCCTCCGGTACGGCACCTCCCAGCCTCTCCTTCAGACCCTCGGCCGCAGCCCTGGTCAGGCTCGACTCGGGCGTCTCCCCCTCCGGTACGTCCGGCCGGGGGAGGAGATAATCCCGGTTGTCCACGGGGATCTTTACGTTGCATCGCTCGGCGATGGCGACGGTATTGTCCAATGCCTCGGGCAGCTCCGTACCGAAGATGGAGTCCATCTCCTCCGGCGACCTGAAGTAGAAGTCGTTGCACGAGAAGGCCATTCTGTTCTTGTCGTCGAGCGAGCTCTTCGTCTGGACGCAGAGAAGCACGTCGTGCCAGTCGTAGTCATCTTTTTCGAGGTAGTGGGCGTCGTTTGTCGCCACCAGGGGGAAGCCGTGAGCCCTCGACATGGCGACGAGCGCGCGGTTCACCCTGCTCTGCTCGGGGATGGAGTTGTGCATGATCTCAAGGAAGAAGTTGTCCTCGCCCATTATGTCCCTGTATAGGAAAGCCCGCTCAAGCGCCTCCTTCTCCCGTCCCTCCAGCAGGAGGGCGGGGATCTCGCCGGCCAGGCAGGCGGACGAGGCTATGAGCCCCTTCTTGTACCTCTCCAGCAGTCCGTGGTCGATCCTGGGCTTGCTGTAGAAGCCGTCGGTATAGGCTATCGAACATAGTTTGACGAGGTTGTGATAACCTTCCTCGTTCTCGGCGAGCAAGAGCAGATGGTGGGTCCTCCCCCGCCTGTCCCTTGACATGTGACCGTCAGCCGCCACGTAGACCTCGCATCCGATTATCGGCTTTACGCCGGCCGCGAGGCAGCTCTCGTAAAAATCGACCACCCCGTACATGGCGCCGTGATCCGTCATGGCGACGGCGGGCATTCCGAACTCCGCCGTTTTGGAGGCGAGGTCCCGGCAGCGTATCGCGCCGTCGAGCAGGCTGTACTCTGTGTGGACGTGCAGGTGAACAAACTCTCTTGCCATCTGTCAGTTACTCTCCATTTCCGTCAAATCCCCGTCCTGTTCGGAGGGAGATTCTTCTCTTTTGACCATCACGACCTCCCCGTCCGTCCACCTGAGGACCTCGTCGACAAGGTCCTCGAATGGGAGCCTCTCCTGGCCGGCGGGTACCGACCTCGGACGCTCCACTGCGGGGGGCCGGGGCTTCCTCTCCGCGGGCGGAGGCTCGGTTGTCGCCTCGTCGGCATTCGGCGTCTCGGCCTCGGGGTCTTCCTCTCCGTACCTGGAGCTCTCGTCCCTCCACTTGACCAGGAGCTCCTTGTCTTTTCCAAGGACGCCCCGGGCCGCGGAGAGGAGCTGGTGTCCGTTTCTCTCCGAGGAGAGGGTGGCGAAGCCGTAGGCGGCATCGTCCGGCAGGGTGATCTCCGCGACGTCGCCCTTCAGTTCGATCTCTGCCTCCACCAGCAGACAGCCGAGATGCAGGTGATCGGAGAAAAGATGCCTCTCGAACTCCCTCCACGCCTCCTCGGACAGAGGTCCGTCCCTCGGGGGCGCAGGTTCTTTCTGGAGAGCGGGAGGGCTTTCGGCGGCCGCCGTCCTTACAGGCGCGGCAGGCTTGGGAACGGGCTCGGCCTTCTCGGCAGGCGGCGTCGGTTTGGCTGGAACATCATCCCGCACCGACCTCGGTCTCTCCTCCAGCCGCACCTCTGCGGGCGGAAGCGTAGCCAAGGCGCGGCACTCCAGGACCTTCGCGGCCAGCAGGCCGGACAGGACGTCCGTCCTCATGCCCGTGCGCACCTGCGGGATCAGCTTCGAGCAGTAGAGCATCATTTCGGAAAGCTGCTCGAGGGTCCACTCGTCGACCTCCCTGGAGAGGAAGTCCGCCTCGCTCACGGAGAGGAAGAGGGGTTCTATCACCAGTTCTCCCCATCTCTTAACCGCCCATAGGTTTCTGAACAGCAGGAAGACGCCCTCCACGATCCTCTGAGGGGAGGCTCCCTTCTGGAACATCGACACCAAGCAGGCGAAGGGCTCGACCTCCTCCTCCTTGATCGAGGCGACCCATCTCTCGAGGTCCGAGAGGGTGCCGCCGCCGAGCAGGCTGTCGACGGCCTCCTTGGAGACCTCCCCGTTGCCGAGAGTCATTGCCTGCTCCATCAGGGAGAGGGCGTCGCGGAGGGCGCCGTCGGAGTTTCTGGCGAGTTCGCGGATCGCCTCCGGGTCGAAGGGGGCCTTCTCCTCGACGGCGACTTGCTCCAGGCGGGCGCACATGGACCTCATGTCGATTCTCTGGAAGGGTATGTGCTGACAGCGTGATCGTATCGTCGCCGGTATCTTGTGAGGCTCCGTCGTGGCCAGTATGAACGCGACTAAGGGAGGAGGCTCCTCCAGCGTCTTCAGCAGGGCGTTGAAGGCCGAGATGGATAGCATGTGGACCTCGTCGATTATGTAGACCTTCCACTTGGCCGAGAAGGGTGACAGGGAGACGTGGGTCTTGAGCTCGCGTATCTCCTCCACCCCGTTGTTCGAGGCACCGTCGATCTCGATCACGTCGAGGCTCTCGCCCGCGCTTATGGAGACGCACTGTTCGCAGCTGCCGCACGGCTCGTAGCCGTCCTTTAGGTCGAGGCAGTTGAGTGCCTTGGCCAATAGCCGGGCGGCCGAGGTCTTGCCGCAACCCCTCGGCCCGGAAAAAAGCCACGCGTGTCCAATTTTTCCCCGTTGCAGCGTCTTCTTAAGGACATCGACGACCGTCTCCTGGCCTGCGATCTCCTCGAAGGTCTGCGGTCTGTAACGGCGATATAGAGATACGGACATGGATATTCCCCTTTTGTCTTGTGAAAATCAAAAAAGCAAAGACGGGCGGGGAGCGAGAGCGTCCCCTTCCCGTCCTTATTGTACCATTCGAAATCAGCGGTTGTAGCCGGAGCTCGGGTGTCTGTCCCTTGCCGCCAGGAGGGCCTCTACAAGGGACTCGCGAAGGTTGGACAGCGGGGTTGTTCCTTCCGGAAGGGGCTCGCGCGCCGCCAGGACAGGCCCGATGCGGAGCGCCTTCGCCCCTCCTATCTCAAGGACTTGGATGTCGTAGGGGGGTGTCTCCATCTGGAGGGAGCTCTCGATCGACTCGAAGAGTTTCTCGAGGACGATTCGTCCCTCCTCCCCGGCCGATGAGCGGCATACCTCCATCCCGTCGACGGTCAGGACCAGGTCTCCTCCCTCCGGGCGGATAGCCGGGCGCAAAAGGCGCAGGGCTTTTTTTCTCTCAAGGGGTACTCTCATCTCCTCGGCCATGTCGACGATGTAGTGCAATCGCTCGGAAAGCTCCGGGTGGGTGGCGTAGACGCCGAGGTCCACAATGGGGCGCTTTATCTGGTCGTATATCATAGCCTCCAGGGTCGTGACCATGGCGGCGGGCGGAAAGCCGGCGGAGACGAGCATCTTGAATCCCTCTTTGTCCGCCTCCCTCTCCAGGTCCATGCTGTAGGCGTTCGTCACAGCCACCTGAAGCAGATTCGTAAGGATCATGGGGCCGACGGCGCCTCTAGAGGCGATCATCAACGCAAGGGCCGCCACCGAGACCCGGGAGGAGCGGGCGGCCTGTTTCATCACGTGGTTTCTGTCCGCGTGCACAAGCTCGTGCGCCATTATCGCCGCGATCTCGGCGTCCGTACGCAGAAAATCCAGCATGCCGGTTGAAAAATAGATTATCCCGCCCGGCAGGCAGAAGGCGTTTACCATTTTGTCGCGAATCATTCGGACTTCGTATGGAAGGGGCCTTGTTGTGAAGGGTACCAGCTTGGCCAGAGTCAACTCGAGCCGGGCCATCTGAACCGGGTCGGCGGTCGTCTCCCATCTTTTTTCCAACTCGGCGGAGACTTTTTTTCCAAGGGCAATCTCTTTCTCCATGCTGTCGGCGAAGGATATAGAGACCGACATAAGGAGAAGCAGGGCTGTTTGAAGCAAAAACTGCAGAGGGCGGAAGCGTCTCATCTTGTGTGCTCCTTTGAATGAGGGCACTCTTTGATTGATCGGCAGGAGATCATACTCCTCCGGATTTGGAGTAGCCTTTAAGCGCCTCTTTTCCGCGGCTCAACCCGGCCATCTGGCTTCTGAGGGACTCCAGGTGCTTCTCCATTAGCTCCTGCACCCGGATCTCCTGCTCCAGGACTTTTCCGGCTACATCGTGTATGACGGAGAGGGAGGCTTTGAGGTCCTCCGCACCGTCGCCCAGCAGCTCCCCGAGCCTTCCCCAGAAGATGGGGCCGTCTCTCCCCTCCTGGAGGCCCATAGAGGTGGACAGGGAGCTCCACTGTTCGTGTATCTTCTCCTGGCGGGAGATGACGTCCTGCTTTTCCTGGAGGACGGTGAGCAGGCACTTCATGTCCTCGGCGAGCACGCACTCCTCCTCTTTCTCGACGAGGAGGGCGAGCTCGTTGAAGAGGGCCAGCTCCGAGGATACGAGGCTGGACAGGACCTCCCGGATATCAGCCTGCGACATTAAGACCTCCGGCCGGGACGGTGCCTCGCTCCATCGTGTCCAGGACGGGGGTAGCGCCCTGGATGACCGCGGGCTTCTCAACTCCCGCCTCCTCGGCGAGCTTGATGATGGCCTCCTCCCAAGTTGTGCGGAGTTCTTCGAGCATTCCTCTCACTACCGCGACCTTTTCCCCGTCTTTGTCGACATTGGCCTCGACCAGCATGAGGTACATGAAGTCGTAGAGCCTCATCAGGTTCGTCGTGACCTCGTCCCCCTCCTGGACCCTGAGAGTGACCATGAGCTCTCGTATGACGTTCTGAGCCCTCTGCAGGTTGTTGTTGGCCTCGTCGATCAGCCCTGCCTGCATAGCGCTCTCCGCACCCATGCAGCTCTTGATCCCTATGTCGTATGTTATGAGAAGAAGCTGCTCCCTGGAGGCCGTGTTAATTTTATTAGACAGGTACACAGCCTGTGCGTACTGTGTGTTCTTCGCGTCCATCGTATATTCTCACTCCTTCCCCGTCCTTTGTGTCGGAGGTCCGCCGAGGAAACCTTACTTGAGAAGGACACTTGCAATTTATTTCCATAATCGGCGAGGGTGGGATGCGGAGACCGGTGTCCGGCCTCCGCATAACAGGCATCACAAGAGGGGAAGCACGTCTGCGGCGGCGGTAATCGGAGACTTTTTCACGATCTGACCGGAGACTATTTCAACAAGGGCCGGAAGTTTCTCCAAGCCCAGTTTATCCGCCATCCGTTTGTTTCTGTAGCCATCGATGAGAGCGACCTTCTTTCCTTTTTCCTTGGTGAGGGTGTCGACCTCGTCGGAGAGCCTGACCTGCTCTTGGTCGATGCTGGAGTAAAAGAGCGCCACGACTCTTTCGGGCTCGAAGAGGACGGAGCGCAGGTGAAGCTGCTCATTGATGTAAGCCGACGCGCTCATCGCGGCTATCGCTCCGTCTGAGGCCGCCGTGACCACCTGGCGAAGGCCCTTGTCGCGCACGTCGCCCGCAGCGAATATGCCCTCGACCGATGTCTCCATGTTGTCGTCGGTCAAAATCCAGCCGCCTCTTGCCGCGTCCACCAGCCCCTTCACACACTCGTCGTGAGGGAGCTGCCCGACGAACATGAATACGCCGGCAACGGGGAGGTCCGACACCTCGCCGGTCTTGACGTTCTTTATGACGAGGTTCTCGACCATCCCGTCGCCCTCGATCTTCTCGACGACGGTGTTCCAGACCGGCTCTATCTTCGGATTGGAGAGGGCGTGCTCGATGGCCGCGCGATCCGCCCGGAACTCGTCCCTGCGGTGGATGATGAAGACCTTGGAGGCGAAGTTTGTGAGGTATACGGCCTCCTCGACCGCCGTGTTGCCGCCGCCGACTACCGCGATCTCCTCGTCCTCGAAGAAGGCGCCGTCGCACACGGCGCAGTAGCTGACTCCCTGGCCTATGTGCTCCGCTTCGCCCTCGCAGCCGAGCCTGCGGAAGTACGCGCCCGTGGCGATGATCACGGCCTCGGCCTCGATCTCGCCCTTGTTTGTCGTCACGATCTTCGACTCGCCGCGGAGCTCGACCTTCGATACGTCGACCTCTCTGAACTCGGTTTTGAACTTCTCCGCGTGCTTTCTGAACATCTCGGAGAGCTCCGGCCCGGAGGCGTGTTCGACGCCCGGCCAGTTCTCTATCTCCTCGGTCGTGTTTATCTGACCGCCTGCGACTCCCTTTTCGAGCAGCAACACATCAAGACCGGCCCTCCTGCCGTAGATAGCGGCGGTTAAACCGGCCGGCCCTGCACCGATGACGACAAGTTCCCTTTTTTCCATAACGGAATCATCCCTCCAAAAAACACATTATCTTACTTGGAAATTATACACGACGCATTACGAGAACGCGAGAGATGCCGGAATAATCACGATGGGTTCCGCCGGGAAGGAACGACGGGGAGGCGCTTTGCAGGATCGCCTCCGCCTGGTACTCGTCGCCTACCTCGAAGAGCAGCCATCCGCCGGGTTTTAAAAGCACCTCGGCGGCCGCGGAGAGCCTTCTGTACCACCGCATTCCGTCGACCCCGCCATCCAGGGCGGAGACGGGCTCGTAACGGACCTCCTCCACCAGGTGCGGAAGTTGGTCGGTTTTGATATAGGGAGGATTGCTTACAAGCATGTCAAGGGATCCGGCATGCAACGGCAGGTCTTCAGGAGTGCGGGAGTGCAGCACCAGGCACCTGTCGAGCACCCCGTGGCGCCTTAGGTTCCTCCAGCAGGCAGAGATCGCCAGCGGGTTGCAGTCGGCGGCCAGCCCCTCCAGGGCTCGGGATTCGCAGAGAAGCGACAGGGCAATGCAGCCCGTCCCGGTTCCCCAGTCGAGGAAGAGGCCCCCTTGCGGCGGCGTCAGGTCCAAGGCGATCTCGACCAGCAGTTCCGTCTCCGGCCTCGGGATCAGAACGCCCGGCGGGGTCTCCAGGGTTCTGCCAAAGAAGTCCCAGGAGCCGATGATGTGCTGCAACGGCTCCCTTGAAACGCGGCGTGCGACTATTCTTTGAATCTCGTTTATCTCGTTATCGTCGGTCTTCTCTTCTGGATGGGCCAGTAGGTGTCCGCCGGTACTGTTCAGGACATGCCGGAGTATCATGTCGGCCTCGAAGCCGGGAGACGGTACGCCCGCCTCGCTCAGGGCGCGGAGGATCCGCCTTCTGGCCTCGAAGACCGTCATGCGGTCACACCTCTGCCGTGTGCAGTTTTTGCGACTGGTCGGCCATTGTCATGGCCTCTATGAGCTCGTAAAGATCGCCGTCAAGGTACTGGTCGAGCTTGTAGAGGGTGAGGCCTATTCTGTGGTCCGTGATGCGGTTTTGAGTGTAGTTGTACGTCCTGATCCTCTCCGAGCGGTCACCGGTGCCTATCTGGCCGCGTCTCTCGGAGGCGAGGTCGTCGCTCTGCTTTTGAAGCTCCATGTCGTATAGCTTGGCCCTCAGGTAGGCCATCGCCTTTATCCTGTTCTTTATCTGGGAGCGCTCGTCCTGGCAGGTCACCACCACGCCCGTGGGCAGATGGGTTATGCGCACGGCGGAGTCGGTCATGTTGACATGCTGCCCGCCCGCGCCGCTGGCTCGGTACGTGTCGATCTTCAGGTCCTCGTTCTTTATCTCGACGTCGACCTCCTCGACCTCGGGCAGGACCGCCACGGTGGCGGTCGAGGTGTGAATTCTGCCTCCGGCCTCGGTCACCGGCACCCTCTGCACCCGGTGAACTCCGCTCTCGAACTTCAGCTTGCTGTACGCTCCGTCGCCGTCGATGCGGAAGACGATCTCCTTGTAGCCGCCGATGCCGGTCTCGTTGTAGTCGACGCTTTCGGTGCGCCACCCCTCCCGCTCGGCGAAACGTGTATACATGCGGAAGAGCACGGCAGCGAACAGAGCCGCCTCCTCTCCTCCCGCTCCGGCCCTGATCTCCACCATGACGCTCTTTTCATCGTTCGGGTCCTCCGGGAGGAGCAGTATCTTCATCTCCTCCTCCACCTGCTGAAGTCGCTCCTCCTTGGCGGAGAGCTCCTCCCTCGCGAGGGTCTCTAGCTCCGGGTCGCCGCATTGAAGCAGGGACCTGGCCTCCTCGATGTCCCCGGAGACCTTTTTCAACTCGCGGAACTTGGTCACTACTGGGGTGAGCTTGGCGTGCTTCTTCGCCAGCGCCTGGAGCTCCTTCAGGTCTGAGTGAAAGGCCGGGTCGGCCATCTTCGACTCGGTCTCCTCGAAATCCCTCTCCAGTTCTTGCAGTTTCTCCCGCAGGCTCACTCCGGATCACCACCGGCTGACGCAGGGGAGAGTTTTCTGCCCAGCGCCGTCTCCAATGACAGCAAAGCGACCTCTATCTGTTTCTCATCCGGCTCCCTGGTGGTCAAGAACTGAAAGGAGAGGGCCGGAGCCATCAGGAGCCTGCCGATCGCTCCCGCCTTGGAGGCTCCCTTGATGATCTCGTAGGAGACGCCCATGACAAGGGGAAGCAGCACGATCCTCATGCCGATCCTCCACATGATCGAACCGCTGCCCGCGATAGAGAAGACCACTATGCTGACAGCAACGACTATCAGGAGGAACGACGTGCCGCACCTGGGGTGAATGCGCGAGAATTTTCCGATGCTCTCCGGGGTCATCTCGGCGCCGGACTCGAAGGCGTTTATGGTCTTGTGCTCCGCTCCGTGGTAGCGAAAAACCTGGCGGATCTCGCTCCAGAGCCCTATCCCTCCGACATACGCCAGGAAGACAAGTCCTCGGACGCAGCCCTCCAGTACATTCTTGCCCGTGCTGGTCAGCCCCCACGATTCTACGGCGAGGTCCGACAGCCACAGGGGCAGAGCGATGAACAGACCCGCGACCGCGGCGATGGCTATAACAGTGGACAGAAAAAGCTCCTTGGCCGTGATCTGCTCCTCCTCGCCCACCGCGATCTGGGCCGACTTGTTCAGCGCCCTGAACCCGATTGTCATCATCTCGACCATGGTGACCACCCCGCGCACGATCGGCAGCTTCCACGGCATTTTTTTCGTCCTGGAGAAGATCGCCCAAGTCTCGCTCTGGATCTCCCCGTCCGGCTTGCGCACGGAGAGGCCCCAGCGGTCAGGCCCCTTCATCAGAACGCCCTCGATCACGGCCTGTCCGCCCACGGGCATCCTGTCCCGCTCGGCGCATTCGGCAAGGAACAAGGGCAAGGACATAAGAAACTTTCTCATGTTCACCTCACACTATCTTTTCTTCAAGGAGCTCTTCCAGAGTGGCGAAGGGATTGCCGCACGAGTGTTTCTCCTCGCATCTACCGGTGACCAGGCAGGTCGGGCCCGCCTTTTCAAACAGAGCGGGCGCTACGGGCCGAACCGCGACCAGCATCCTGCGGGCCAACTCTCTGATCTCCCATTGCGCCCTGCGGCAGAGCCTGAGAGTGAAGAAGTGATGCAGCTCGCGGGCGTTCATCGTCATTACCAACCTTGTGTTCCAGCCGTGGGGAAGGATGTAGCGCGCGTCCTCCTTCGGCACTCCCTGCTCCATCAATTCCGCGTAGAAACTGTGAACGGCCTTCGCCATCTCTTCGAACCTGCGTCTCAACGCGGGCTTGTCGGCGATGGAAGGAGGAACGACCAGGTCGAGCCTGTCCATGGGGACGTATCTCTGGCTCTGCTGGCTGAACGAGGCGATCCTGTGACGGACAAGCTGATGGGACGTCACCCTGCTGAGTCCGTCGATGGCGAATGTAAATGATGCATGTTCAAAGGGCGAAAAGTGTCCGCTGTCGCGAATGTGCCGCAGGAGAGACCTCATCTTCTCCGTCGTCTCGTCCTCGACGAGGTCCGATGCCGATACATCGCTATAGCACAGCCTGGCTGCGGCGGCGACTACAGCATCAGGCCGGGGCGTATGGGATAGAAGCATCACGCCACAGCTCATTGGTCCACACCCTTTCTAAACAAGGGAGAGGCACACCCTCCCTCTCGATTGCTCTACTCCACGTTGGTTCTCTGTCCGTAGTCGATCCCCTCGTACTTCTTCTGGAACTTCTCGAGCCTGCCGGCCTCTGTCAAAACCCTGGACCCTCTCCTTCCGGTGAAGAAGGGGTGGCACGAGGAACAGACTCCCACGCGAATCTCTTTTTTCGTGGAACGGGTCTCGAACGTGTTACCGCACGCGCAACTGGCGACGCACTTCTCGTACTGCGGGTGAAGATCCTTTTTCATCTATGGGCACCTCCAAAAAAATGTAAAACCGGAGTTAATGACCTCCAAACGAGAGAGAACTCTATCACAGGAAGGCCCGGTATGCAAGGGTTTTTTTGAAGAACTTGCAACAACTAGATATGCATAACTCCAAGTCCGCAGCGTTCGTGGTGGGCCACGGCGTGATAGGCCGTATCCCCCATGACCGCCACGGATATCCATCGACTGTTGCGAACAATGGCTATCTTTGCGCCTACGCTGGCCTCAAGCATCCCGACGGACAGGAAACCCTCCAACGCCTCGAGGGCCGCGTGCATCAGCGCGTGCATCTCGTTTCTCTTCTTCTCGACCACTCCCGCATTGAGGGATGCGCCCACCAGGGCTCCCGTTATTTTCTGGGGCAAGACGCCCGCAAGGCCTCCGACCTCCGTGGCCACCGATTTCCATCCGAGGGATGCCAGTTCCTTTTTAAAAGTGATCTCGGCCTCGTTGGTCGTTGTGGAGGCCAGCAGAAGCGCCGCCCTGCCCGCTTGATTTTCGTCGTCGATGCGTATTGTGAAGTTCAATTCCACTCCGCGCTTTTCTCTTCCGGCCTGGGGTTCGTTCGTGTCCAGGACAAGGGGACTGCCTTCGTCAACCGTGCTAACGCTCTCCATCTCTTCCAATTCCTCCTCGTCTTCCCCCAGGGGGCTTTTAAAGATCTTCTTCCAGATCACGCCATGCAGCTCCTCTCTGGTGATTTCTATGCATTATTATAGATGATAGTTGCTGAAAGAGCGCTTTTTGAGGCCGAGGGGAAAAAATATTCAACGGCTTTCTTGATACCTTTGAAAAATAGCTCTATACTATAACCAGTCAAGGCAAGGAATATTTTACGAGAGGAGGGAAAAACCGGGCTTCGATCAGCAACACCCAAAAATCGTTTTCTTAAGGAGGAAATCGCATATGAACAGGAAAGTAATAACCGGTCTTGCTCTTCTCACTCTCTTCGTCTTCGCAGGGGCTGCGTCGGCTACAACCTTCATATCGATAGCGACCGGCGGAACGGGCGGCACGTACTATCCGCTCGGCGGCGGTATCGCGGAGATCATCTCCAGGAACGTCCCAGAGCTCCAGGTGACCTCGGAGACGGGCAACGCCTCCGCGGCTAACATCAACCTGATAGGCACACACCAGATCGAGATGGCAATGGTTCAGAACGACCTCGCCTACTGGGCCGCCAGGGGGATGAGCCCATTCAAGGAGAAGTACGACAACCAACGAGTGGTCGCCTCTCTCTATCCCGAGCACGTCCACTGCATCACCCTCAAGGGAACCGGAGTCGAGGACATCCTGGACATAAAGGGCAAGAGGGTCTCAGTCGGTGCGCCGGGATCAGGAGTGCTTGGCGATGTCAGCGCCATTCTCAACGTGGCCGAAATGAAGTTCGGCGACATGGAGACCGACTTCCTCGACTTCAACGCGACAACCCAGCGCTTCAAGGATGGCCAGCTCGACGTCGGCTTCGTCGTTGCGGGATATCCCACCTCCTCCATCATGGATCTGGCCACCACTCACGAGGTCGACCTCGTCAGCTTCAACGACAGGTTCATGAATGATCTCGTCGCCAAGTACCCATTCTTCATCAAGGACGTAGTCCCGGCCGGGACGTACCAGGGCGTCGACAAAGACGTGCCGACCCCGGCGGTGATGGCGATGTTGATCTGCGATGCGGATCTCTCCGATGACGTGGTCTACAAGTTTACCAAGGCCCTCTGGGAGAACATCGCAGACCTGCACAAGGTCCACGCCAAGGCCAAGGAGATCACTCTTGAGACAGCCCTCGACGGAGTCTCCGTGCCGGTACACGCAGGCGCGGCGAAGTACTACCAAGAGGTCGGCATGAGCATCCCTGAAATCAATTAGCCTGAATCCGTTTCAAATCCGGATTGAATTCGAGGGGCGGCTCAAGCCGCCCCTCTCTCTATACTCTCAAAAACATATCCAGCGCCCGGAGCCATTCGCCGGGTTTCATGCAGCCGGAGGAGCCGTTCAGCCAGTCGGACCTGCCTCCGCCCTTGGCCGAAAGAGAGGGAGAGGATCTGATAAAGGAAGTGAAATCCCTCCCGACCTCGCTCCCCCTGTACAATAGGAAAACTCCCCTTCCACCGTCGAAGTCGGGCAGCAGCAGAAGGACTATCGAATCCGGATGATCGTTCGACCACCTCCTTGCCGATGCCGACACCAGGTCTTTCGGCACCCCCGGGATGACTGAAACAAAGACGCGGGTTTCATCCGCCGAGCGGATCTCCCAAGGAATCTCGATCATATGCGAGGCCCTTTCAAGGGCCTTTGTCAAAACGCCATTCTCGCTTCTCAAGCCGTTGAACACCGTCTCCAGCCGGCTCGGAGGGCAGCTGGCCTCCCGCGCCAGCCTCCTGGCGATTCGGCTCAGCTCGTCCCGCTCCTCCCCCGCGGAGGTCTTGTACCTTATCTCCCATCCGGGCGCCGGGCCCTTGAAGGCGGTGACGAGTATGTCTCCGACTTCGCCCGTCGAGGAGACGTGAGTGCCGGAGCAGGCGATGACGTCGAAGTCAGGGATGCGCACAACCCGGATGGTATCGTCCGTTATCCTCTCCCATTTCCCGCGGATGCCGGGCAGGTCTTCAGCCTCCTCCCTGCTTAGCAGCAGTACCTCGACCGGGAGGTCGCGCTTGACTATCTCGTTCGCCTCTGTCTCCGCCGCGAAGATGATGTCCCAGTTCAGCTCCCCTGGGTAATCGAGGTAGACAACGCTCTCCTCCTCCCCCACCGCCACCTTGAGGATGCGAAGCGAGTTCTCCGCTCTTTCCAGGGCCCGGGACAGGATGTGCTCGCCCGTGTGCATTCTTGAATATACGGCTCGAAGTTCGAGGTCTACTCTCTCTTCAAGGGGCATCCCCTCGACGGGGGCACCATTCGCCACGCCGGATACGGCCACCCCTTCGTCATGCCTTTCCGAATCCTGGATTGTAAAGTGAAAGCCGTCTCCTCTCAGTTCTCCCCTGTCGCCCGGCTGGCCTCCACCAGAAGGACGAAGCAAGCTGCCGGATATAAGGAGGGTGTAGCGTCTTTTCTTCTCGTTCGCGTTCAATATTCTTTTCAATAGAGGAGTATCCATCCTGATCATTCGCTTCCTTTCAATGGAATCCTTTTATAAAAATATAAGGTCGGGAGAGATCCTCCCGACCACCTTCGAGCAGTATTTGGCGCGCCTGTGGCGATTCGAACGCCAGACCCTCGGCTCCGGAGGCCGATACTCTATCCACTGAGCTACAGGCGCAACTGACACCCTTCAAGGCGAGGATTATTCTACCGTCGAAGCCTTCAGGC
>MTBK01132084.1_pt1 | contig 40159 bp, 24 predicted proteins | sample 1535981 | NCBI WGS metagenome assembly MTBK01 (sample SAMN06109225, study PRJNA356200) | anaerobic digester metagenome | isolation source: biogas reactors fed with pig manure or primary and secondary sludge | place: Spain | collected 2016-06-30
CTCGCACGTCTGGCGCGCAGGTCAGGACCGTCGCCTGAGGCTAATCCTCGAAGCTGCTGGAGACCGGGTTTACGAAACCGTCTTCGTTGATGGCTGTGGTGTGGGCATGTATCTCTCACATCTCGCGCCCATGGCGAACACAATCCTGGGGATGGATATCGAATTCCCGCGTGTCAAAGACAGCAGCGCTTATACCCCCAACGTCTTTTGTGGCGCTGGAGAGTATTTAGCGCTGCCTGATGCAAGCGTGGATCTCTTGCTCAGCCATGAAGTTTTAGAACACGTGCAGGATGATAAAAAAGCGATTGCGGAAATGGTGCGCGTGCTCAAGCCGGGCGGTCGCATCGTTCTCTTTTGCCCCAATCGTGGTTATCCCTTTGAAACGCATGGCATTTACAAAAATGGCGAATACAAATTCGGTAACATCCCACTGGTTAACTGGTTGCCGCGTAAATGGCGCGATAAACTCTGCCCGCACGTTGAGATTTACACCCGTCAGGACCTGCGCAAACTGTTTGAAGGGTTGCCAGTAAAATTCATCACCCAACGCACGATTTTTGGTGGCTATGACAATATCATCCAAAATATGCCAGGATTGGGCAGAGCCTTGCGCGGCATTCTATACGCGCTCGAAAAAACGCCTTTGCAACGCCTGGGTCTTTCCCATTTTTGGGTAATTGAGAAAAAAGCCCGATAAATCAGCCATTATCCAGCACATAATCACATTCGATTGGTCAGGATTCTTCCCCAGTAAGCTGGAATATTTAGTTTTAGCTTTCCTTGCTCATCAATAATAAAACTTTGTGATTCATCCAACAAATCAACAAATCGCCAGCCTTTATGCCTCGGTAGCGTGATCTCTAAATCCATTGGATTTGCCGCGCTGTTGGCTACGACGATGGCAATCTGCCCTTCGTGTTCACGCTTGAAGGCGAACTGTTCTGGTTTGACCATCAGTTCGTGATAGTCTCCTTGCGTGAGCGCTGCGTTGGCAAGGCGCAGCCTGGAAAGCACTTGCAAGAGAGCGCGCCAATCGCGGTTTTCGTCAGATGGCTTCAAAGCGATAGCCAAGTTGTTAGCCCATTCTCCATAATGCGCTTCCAAAGCCTGCAAATCAAAAACTGGACGCAGATTCCAGTCATCAGACTGCTTAACCCCTTCAAAACCAAACTCACTGCCATAATAAACCGAGGGCAAGCCTGGCAAGGTAAACATCAAAACTTGAATGAGTGGCAAATGCTCCCTGAGTTTAAGACGGTTGATAATGCGCGTGACGTCATGATTGTCCACAAAGTTGTACTGGGTCTTAAGGTCTTGGTACAAGCCTCCGGGTCCAAACTGGCGCTTCAAACTGTGCGCCAACTCAAAAAAGTTGCCATCATTCAGCGCCGACCACATGCTCTTATAAAGCTCATAGTTGGTTGTGGCGTGGAGGCTCTCCGGGTTTGCCCAACGCCGGTAATCGCCATGGATGACCTCGCCCATCAGCCACAAGCCCGAATCCAACTGATTGCAATAAGCGCGCAGCTCGCGCATGAAATCAAAACTGAGCGAATCCGCCGCGTCAAGACGAATGCCATCAATGTCAAATGCCTCTTTCCACATGGCAATCGCGCCAAAGAGATGCTCTTTCACCGCTGGATTGCTTAAGTTGAGCTTGACCAATTCAAAATGACCGTTCCAAGCCTCATAGTTAAAAGGGTCGCCCATCGGACTGCGCTGGTCAAAGCGCATGCCAGCGAACCAATCCTGCCACGCGGAACGCTCTCGATTTTCTAATACGTCTCGAAAAGCCCAAAAGTCGCGTCCAACGTGGTTAAAAACACCGTCCAGCACCAGGCGCATGCCCCGCGCTTTGAGCTCATTGGCGAATATTCTCAAATCCTCACGCGTTCCCAACCGCCGGTCAACTTCATAATAATTGGCGGTGTCATAGCCATGACTGCTACTCTCAAACACCGGCCCAAGATAGATGGCGTTCGCGCCAAGAGCCTGAATATGATCCAGCCAGTTCAGCATTTCCCGCAGACGCGGCACGGGTTGAGAACTGAAATCATTACGGTGCGGCGCGCCAAGCGCCCCGAGTGGGTAGATATGATAAAAAATACTGTTTTGATGAATGCGTGTCAATAGAACTCCCTATGAAAGATGTTTTTTAATTTGTGCTACTGGCAAAAAAATTTAAGAGAAAATGCCATGCATGAACTGATGACGCGCTTGTTGAGCGAGCTCATTGTTCAGCACCAGGTCGTCTTCCAGAGCCTGCTGCACATAAGCGTTGATAATGCCCAATAAGCTAATCATGTAAGCCCGCGAGCGTCCGCGCATATTGCCATGATCCCGTTCAGCGGCTTTGAACATCGCCATAATCGGCTCTTCCTGAGCTTTTATCCAGGGCTTGATAATCTGGCGGCTCTCACTGCGCGAGGGTCCGGTGCGCAAAGATAAGAGTAGTTGGTAAAGCTGCAAGTCGTGACTGGCAAACAGGAAGTAAGCCTCAATCACGCGTTGAATGTTTAGGTTAATGTCCCGCCGATAATGACAGGCGGCTTCAAGTAGGCTGAGAAAAGGCCCAAAGCGTTCTTCAAGGATGCTCTCCAACAAACCCTGTTTGCTGCCATAGTAGTGGTAGAGGGTGGGCTTGGTGATTTCAACCTGGTCGCAAATTTCCTGCACGCTCGTGGCTTCATAGCCCCGCTGTGCGAAAAGGGTTAATCCGGTCTCAAGTATGCGCTGTTTATTGCTCATGCGTTTAGTATACCGAAGAGTATAGAGACTGTCAATATTTTATTTATCAAACTCCCCATACGAGTAGGTTGCTTCGTAACCAATCCCCAACGGCTTGACACAAAGCTTCGCGTTGCGCTTTTTGGTCTTCAATAATGGCGATGTTCATGACGCACCTGTCTGACTTTATTGTACCCACTGTTGGGCGTCTGTGTAATGATTTTTAAGACAGACTGTGTTCTGCAGTCGGTTATTTATCGCTTTCGTTATTTCGTTCCTGCTCTTTTTTAGCAAGTGCGTTGGTGTTCTCGCTGCCTCTAAAAACGATAAACTTCCACCACAAAAATTCACCAACAAAGTTCAAAATCATGGTGCTGCCCTTGATGATGTACTCATTGACACCAGCTCCATCGGCCAATTTACCCAGCCAGGCTGTAAGCGGAATAAAGAACGCGTAGAAAAGCCCAACCTTCAGCATGGCGATGGGGACGTTGTTAGCTGATTTGAAGGTATAGCGGCGGTTGAGGGTAAAGTTCCAGAGCACTGAGAGGACAATGGAAATGACATGCTTGTAGGCATAAGGCAAAGGAGTCAACGCGTCTAAAATGATAAACGATACCGCCTCAATCCCCGCGGCGGAAATGGAAAGCAAGGTGAATTTGAGGGCTTGTATCAAGGCTTCACGGGATTTTAAAGGCGCATCCTTGGAACCCGGTGCGTCCTGAGAGACCGTGATATCCTCAGAGACCGGCGTGTCTAACGGGGCACTTGTTGGTTTTACATTGGGAGTTTCCTGGTTTTCTGTGGACATAGCAGATTCCTTTTGTCAATGAATTTGATTGAGGTGATAAAATAGCTTTTTATTAGCGGCATAGAGCTTTGTAAACGCCGCGTAGTTTTTATCATGCACAGCGCGAGCCTCCGGATTGGGCATAAAAACGCGATCCGGCTTGATCAGCGCCTCGGCATCCTTCAAGTCAGCAATACGACCCAAGCCAACCGCGACCACCAAAGCCGCGCCTACAGCCCCCACGTTCTGCGGTTCTGGCACGGTCTCCACCGGAACCTGCAAAACATCCGCCAGAATTCCCGCGGTTACAGGCGATAGCGCGCCACCACCAACAAAGCGCACCTTATCGCCCGTCTTAATCTTCCTGCTAATCGTTTCCAGGAACCAACGCATATGGTAACAAACTCCTTCCACAACCGCGCGAATAAGTTCGGTCTTTCCTGTTTCCAAACCGATGTTAAAGAAGATCCCACGCGCGTTCGCATCCTCAAAAGGACATCGATTGCCATGCAGCCACGGGGTAAAAATAACGCCACCAGAACCCGCGGGCGTTTCGGAAATGACTTTGGACATATAGTCATACAAACTCTTATACTCCGAACTCGGGTCATCTGCGACGTGCTGTTTGCTGAGATAGATGTTAATTTCGTCCAGAGCGAGGTGATCGCGCACCCACTCCAGACATTTGCCGGCAGTCTCGAGCTCCGCGAAATAATTGTAAAGTCCGGGTTGAACGCCCACAACCGAGGCGATCATGGCACTTGTATCCACAATATTTTGATCAGTGACCGTAGAAACCCAACCGGACGTGCCCATATAGACATGGGTCATCTCCGGGCGCACGCATCCGGCACCAACGCCAATCAAAGCCGCGTCACTGCCACCGGAAAAGACGGGAATTCCGGGATTCAGCCCGAGTTCAGCCGCCGCTTCTTCCAATAAAACGCCCACTTTTGCTGTTGACTCAACAATGTCGGGCATATGCTCCGGCAAAACTCCGAGCCGTTTGATAAGCGCGGAACTGAATTCAGGCGTTTTAGTGTTTTTATCCATCAACAGGGTGGCAAAAGCGGAATCCCGGCTCATGGTAAATTTGCCCGTCATGCGTGCCACCAGGGAATCCTTTACATCCAGCCACTTGTGCGCCTTTGCGTAGACTTCAGGCTCGTTTTCTTTCACCCAAAGGTACTTCCAAACCGGATCCTTGTCGCTGCCAGCGACAACGCCCGTGTGATAAAGGCTCCGCAAAAGGAAGCCCAATCCAACACCGGCGACCTGAGGTCCCCCGCCGGCGTGCGCCTTGCGCACCCCACCCGAGCGTTGGTCCATATAGCTCATGGATGGGCGCACCGCCCGGGCTTCTTCGTCAAGCAATACCACACTTTGCGCCTGCGCGCAAAAGCTGATGCCCGCGATTCGCGCGCAGGCCTCTGGGTCGCGGCTGACAAGCTGCTGCGTCGTCTTGCACATGGCTTCCCACCACTCTTGCGGATTCTGCTCCACGCCACCGTTTGGCAGAACGCTCAGTGAATAGCTCGCGAAGCTTGAATCCTCCAATCGGATGGTCGCGCCCTCCGGTCCATCTCCATCACCCAGGTGAAACAAACAGGTTTTTACCCCTGTTGTGCCAATGTCATACGCCAGTATCTTCATCCTTATGCCCCTTTCGTTAGTCTTCAGCTACCAGAAGCGCCCCTTTTAAAAATTGAAAGGCCTCCGAAATAACTTGCTCATCATAAGCTTCCCGGTCAATCATTGGATGGTTATACATTTGAAAACGAATCCTGTAATAATCGCAGGCATAAGCGAACTGGAGCGACAAAAAGATATTATCCATCGAAAAAGCGGCAAACCTGGCATCTAGTTCCGGCTTCACTTCGCCCTTGCGCTGTCCTTCTTCCAGCATTTTGATATATCGCTCCGAGGTAAACTGCTCCAAACTCCGTGGCAATTTAGACACCAGTTCCTGATTACCAATCGAGGACGTCTCGTGATACAAACGAATTAAAGTTTCCTCTTCGCGAGAGCTTTTAACAGCCAGCCGCAGGAGCGCTTCAATTTTTTGGGCGACAGTCAGCGTTTCATCGTCAACCACTTTTCCGGCATATTCCTCAATCATGGCGGAACCGTACTGAACAATATAAAGAAAGAGATTCTCTTTTGTTGTGAAATAGTGGAAGATTGACCCCACACTGATTTTAGCCCGCTTGGCGATGCGATTGGTGTTAGCCAGTTCATATCCCCGTTCCGCGAATTCGGCAATGGCAGCCTTCAGGATCCGGTCCTGTTTCTCGGGAGACAGGCGCTTAAAACTCTCATTGGCAAAACTATTCATCTTAGTCCACATCCAGTTATTAATATGAGTTTGACGACATGCTGTATTGAGTGGTCACTCAATACCTTATGCTCTATACTACCACATTTGCTAAAAAAACATCATGTTTTCCCATGAATTCACACAATGGATTCATAAAAATCCCTTGCGCATTGGCTCTACTCGTGGTAAATTAAATTGAGTGGCCACTCAATTTTAAGGTGTGGTCAAGAAAGAGGTTCAAGGAGTTCACCATGATCGATTTAAGCGCCGCGACAATCAGAAAACAAACCGAAGCACTGGACGAGCTGATCAAAAAGCCCATCCATTCCATTTCCCCAGACGCGCTTGCCGCATATGAAACCGAATATTTCGGCAAAAAGTGTGTCAAAAGCTACGAGATGATCCAGGAAGCCAAAAAGGTCATTCCTGGAGGCGTGCAACACAACCTCGCCTTCAACCATCCCTTCCCGCTCGTCTTCACCAAGGCGGAAGGCGCTTATTTGGAAGACCTCGATGGCAACCGCTATTTCGACTTTCTGCAAGCCGGCGGCCCAACCGTCCTCGGCTCCAATCCGCCCGAAGTGCGCGAAAAAGTCATCGACCTGCTGAACACCTGCGGCCCCTCTACCGGCCTCTTCCACGAATACGAATACCGCATCGCCAAACTGGTCACCGAGCTCATTCCCTCCGTCGCCTGGCTGCGCATGCTCAACTCGGGCACGGAAGCCTGCATGGCAGCCATCCGCGTCGCCCGACTGGCAACCAAACACCGGCATGTCCTCAAAATGGGCGGCGCCTACCACGGCTGGAGCGACCAACACGCCTATGGCATCCGCGTCCCAGGCAGCAAGTTCACCCAGGCCCATGGCATTCCGCTCTTTATCTTCAGGGGCATTGACGAGTTTTTCCCAGGCGACCTCAACTCGCTTGAACGCAAACTCCGCCGCAACCAACTGCGTGGCGGAACCGCTGCCGTGATGATTGAGCCCGTTGGTCCCGAGAGTGGCACCCGCCCCATCAGCATCGACTTCATCAAAGGAGCTGCCGAGCTTTGCAAGAAGTTCGGCGCCCTGCTGATTTTCGACGAAGTGGTCACAGCCTTCAGGCTCTCACCCCACGGCGCGCAAGGCATCATGGGCGTTGAGCCCGACCTGACCGTCTTCGGCAAAGTCATCGCTGGTGGCTATCCCGGCGCGGGCGGCATCGGCGGCAAGGAAGAATTCCGCAAATACCTCGCGGCTGGCATCCAAACCGGAGATAAAGTGAAAAAGGCGCTTGTTGGTGGCACCATGGCGGCGACTCCCATCTCCGCCCTTGCCGGTTATTACACCCTCAAACGCATTCAGGAAACCAACGCCTGCGAAAAAGCCAACGCCATGGGCGACCGCCTGACCGCGGGACTCAAAGAGCTGATCCAAAAGCACCATCTTCCCTTCGTCGCCTTCAACCAAGGCTCCATTTGCCACCTCGAAACCGTTGGCACCATGCACTTCAGCGTCAACTGGGCAAAACCCTGGACCATCCCCGCCGTCCTGCACGAAACCTCCAAACGCAAAGCTGAAATGGAACACATGGGCGCGGCGTATATGGCGGAAGGTCTGGTCACCCTGGCCGGCAGTCGCCTCTACACCAGCGCGGCATACGACGAAGAGAAAATCGATCAAGCTCTGGCCGCCTTCGACCGCGTCTTTGAGCACGTCGTTCCGTTCGAATAGCAGGCACCCCATGCCAAACACTCACGAAACAGAAACGCGCCAGATGGTCGTCAATCTGGCGCGGGATTTTCTCAAAACCGGACTTGTTGTGCGCACCTGGGGCAACTTCAGCGCCCGTCTTGACGCGCGCGGCTTCGTCATTACCCCTTCAGGCAAGGCATACGAGGATATGCAAGCCGCGGAGCTCGTCACCGTCGCCACCACCGATGGCAAAGCCCTGACAGAAGGCAGCGGCAAACCCTCTTCCGAGTCCCCCATGCACGCGCGGGTCTACCAGCGCTATCCCGAAATAAAAGTTGTGGCGCATACCCACCAGGTCTATGCCTCCGCGCTCACCCTCTTGGGGACGGATATCGATGTTCCCGAACCATGGCAGCCCGTTTTGGGCACAACGCGTATCCCCTTGAGCGCTTATGCCCTGCCCGGTAACAAAGCGTTACACAACAACATGGCCCAGACCCTATCCCGTAACGATTCGCGAATCGTGCTGATGGGCAGACACGGCGCTTTCATCCTTGGCGAAACCGCGGCGGAATGTCTCCGTCTTGCCCAGGATTTGGAGCGTTTTTCCACGGAACTCTTCGCGGAGCATCTCGGCAAAGCAATTGCCCACAGGCCCGATATTCAAAGCGACAGCGACGAGGAAAAAAGCCTCGCGCTCGCCTTGCAGAAAACGACGCATGAAGGCATCGCTGTATCCGCGGATGGCGAAGTGCTGCCCTGGCTTTCACGCACCTTGAAGCCTTATCTGGATGACTTCGCGCAGATTTGCGGGGTCAGTGTCAGCCAGAAGCGCGGATCCGCCAGCGTCGTTTTCGACCCGGTCGCGCGAGTGGCGATTTGTTTCGGCAAAGACGAAGCCGACGCGAAAAACGTCCGCGCCGTATTGGAAAAGAATGCCCGTGCCGCCAACATCGCCCAACTGACCGACCAAAAACCCATCCCCGCCTGGGAATCCCTCGCCATGCGCCTGGTTTATCAGTTGAAATATTCCAAGCAAGTAAAGCGATAAAGAGGATGCGATAAATCATGCATCCAAACAGGAGCCCACGGCGAGACGCCGGGGCGAGCGTGACAAAACCCTACGAAATTACACACCTCTCAAACAGAGCGCACCGCACCATCCGCAACAAGAATGTTAAAGAACCCTACGAAATTACACACCTCTCAAACTTGGCAGCGGCGGCTGGTGATGACATAACAGTTAAAGAACCCTACGAAATTACACACCTCTCAAACTTGACAACATGCAAGTCGCAGCGGATGACAGTTAAAGAACCCTACGAAATTACACACCTCTCAAACCATAAAGTAAAACAGGTCAACCCAGTTGTTGTTAAAGAACCCTACGAAATTACACACCTCTCAAACATGACAGGGTTCATGTCTATTTCTGAATCTGTTAAAGAACCCTACGAAATTACACACCTCTCAAACTGCATACCTTAACCCTTTGATGAACGCTGAGTTAAAGAACCCTACGAAATTACACACCTCTCAAACAATGATAATGAAGTAAGCAAGTCAGGGAAGGTTAAAGAACCCTACGAAATTACACACCTCTCAAACAAACCAACGCTAAAGGATATTTCTATTGCTGTTAAAGAACCCTACGAAATTACACACCTCTCAAACTATCTTCCATTCAATGCCACAAATCAGGGTGTTAAAGAACCCTACGAAATTACACACCTCTCAAACTATCCTGATCTGTACCAAGCTTTGCATCAAGTTAAAGAACCCTACGAAATTACACACCTCTCAAACGGTCAGCTTGTTGTTGGCGGTGATTTTACGGTTAAAGAACCCTACGAAATTACACACCTCTCAAACGATTAAACATGACCAACCTGTCACAGTCCGGTTAAAGAACCCTACGAAATTACACACCTCTCAAACTGTAAGCGGATAAACTCTCTTGTATCGTCTGTTAAAGAACCCTACGAAATTACACACCTCTCAAACAATGATAATGAAGTAAGCAAGTCAGGGAAGGTTAAAGAACCCTACGAAATTACACACCTCTCAAACGCATTTAGTGCGGGTAACGACCGCGGGCATGTTAAAGAACCCTACGAAATTACACACCTCTCAAACAGTTTAGCGGGACGGTGAAAGCAATACGCGGTTAAAGAACCCTACGAAATTACACACCTCTCAAACGGGTGGATAAATGCCGTCCGTGATTTCTTGTTAAAGAACCCTACGAAATTACACACCTCTCAAACAATGCGCCATGGCGTCTCTTGGGGTTGCTGTTAAAGAACCCTACGAAATTACACACCTCTCAAACGATTAAACATGACCAACCTGTCACGGTCCGGTTAAAGAACCCTACGAAATTACACACCTCTCAAACCTTGCGTCAGAAAGTGCCTCCCACAACAAAGTTAAAGAACCCTACGAAATTACACACCTCTCAAACCACTTGCGTAAACGTCAAACTGGAAGCGTTGTTAAAGAACCCTACGAAATTACACACCTCTCAAACTGATGGGTTGAATGAGCAAGGCGCTAATATGTTAAAGAACCCTACGAAATTACACACCTCTCAAACTTTCCTTTCAGCCTTGCGTTCGCTTTATTTGTTAAAGAACCCTACGAAATTACACACCTCTCAAACGGATAACGGATAACCGCTGGATAAATGGCAGTTAAAGAACCCTACGAAATTACACACCTCTCAAACTATTCGCTCACCCTGTATTTCGATAATTTGGTTAAAGAACCCTACGAAATTACACACCTCTCAAACTCAACATGTGTTGACGTGCCCCAAGTTGTCGTTAAAGAACCCTACGAAATTACACACCTCTCAAACGCCGTCCGTGTCGTTGTAATTGGCATTGGCGTTAAAGAACCCTACGAAATTACACACCTCTCAAACATACTTAAAGGCATTGGCGTTGATGCGGTTGTTAAAGAACCCTACGAAATTACACACCTCTCAAACTTGAAAATAAGGATTTGTTCACGCCAGGATGTTAAAGAACCCTACGAAATTACACACCTCTCAAACAATCAACGGAGCGGATACCACAGAAACAATGTTAAAGAACCCTACGAAATTACACACCTCTCAAACCCATTTTGTAGTGGTCACGATTTTCTTTAAGTTAAAGAACCCTACGAAATTACACACCTCTCAAACAGGCTTTTGCTTTCGCCCAGCCTTCTTTCGGTTAAAGAACCCTACGAAATTACACACCTCTCAAACAGGACTGTTTGAACAAGCGGTGAGCAAGCCGTTAAAGAACCCTACGAAATTACACACCTCTCAAACCTTTCGTAATTCCAAACTTCGCCTATCTTCGTTAAAGAACCCTACGAAATTACACACCTCTCAAACAGCATGGACGCCACAGGTGAGCGCATTGAGTTAAAGAACCCTACGAAATTACACACCTCTCAAACATCGTGCCCTGTCTCTTGTTGCTGTCTGGCGTTAAAGAACCCTACGAAATTACACACCTCTCAAACCATAAAGTAAAACAGGTCAACCCAGTTGTTGTTAAAGAACCCTACGAAATTACACACCTCTCAAACGGATGTTTTTGAGGTCAAAAATGGCTGGTAGTTAAAGAACCCTACGAAATTACACACCTCTCAAACGGCTATTGATTTATCCATTATCCCATTTGAGTTAAAGAACCCTACGAAATTACACACCTCTCAAACTAACTTTGCGGTACTGTGTTGTCGATTACAGTTAAAGAACCCTACGAAATTACACACCTCTCAAACAAAAACTACGCAGACCGGGACGCCACGGTAGTTAAAGAACCCTACGAAATTACACACCTCTCAAACTGACCCGATGTGTGTATCGCTAATTATCGCGTTAAAGAACCCTACGAAATTACACACCTCTCAAACGGGTTTGCGGTCATCGCCAACCTTATTACGGTTAAAGAACCCTACGAAATTACACACCTCTCAAACCACATTCACGCGGGAACAAATCGAAAAGATGTTAAAGAACCCTACGAAATTACACACCTCTCAAACGCCTGGGGCTGCTTGGTGTCGCTGGTTTTTGTTAAAGAACCCTACGAAATTACACACCTCTCAAACCATGATAAATTTCCCAGAGCTGATCTGCTGGTTAAAGAACCCTACGAAATTACACACCTCTCAAACACTCAATATAGTTCATGACTGCCATTTCTCGTTAAAGAACCCTACGAAATTACACACCTCTCAAACTTTAAGCGCACTGGCACGAGCTACCAACCTGTTAAAGAACCCTACGAAATTACACACCTCTCAAACATGGTGGCATAACCAACGATGAGGCAGATGGTTAAAGAACCCTACGAAATTACACACCTCTCAAACCAACTGGAATGAGAGCCTCAACATTTGATTGTTAAAGAACCCTACGAAATTACACACCTCTCAAACCCTGTGAAAGCCATCAACGATAATGTACTTGTTAAAGAACCCTACGAAATTACACACCTCTCAAACATATTTGACGAGGATGACATGACCCTGGACGTTAAAGAACCCTACGAAATTACACACCTCTCAAACAGGTGGACGTTGGCAAAGCGGAGTTTGTGAGTTAAAGAACCCTACGAAATTACACACCTCTCAAACAGGGTTGCCCTGCTGGTGGCTGGTAGGTTTGTTAAAGAACCCTACGAAATTACACACCTCTCAAACGCCTGGGGCTGCTTGGTGTCGCTGGTTTTTGTTAAAGAACCCTACGAAATTACACACCTCTCAAACTGAGATTGACATCGGCGCGCTAACCGCGAAGTTAAAGAACCCTACGAAATTACACACCTCTCAAACCGTCATCGCAAATGACATGCAAATCCCCATGTTAAAGAACCCTACGAAATTACACACCTCTCAAACTTCAAATGGTGCGGTTGTTTGTGGCGCGAAGTTAAAGAACCCTACGAAATTACACACCTCTCAAACACCAGCTATAATCATGGCGGCAACAACAGGTTAAAGAACCCTACGAAATTACACACCTCTCAAACTTGACCCTTGGTATGGCGATACTGCATTATGTTAAAGAACCCTACGAAATTACACACCTCTCAAACACTAAACCATTGGTACAGAATAACAGATGAGTTAAAGAACCCTACGAAATTACACACCTCTCAAACGAAAATAAGTATTGTAAAACCGTTTTTAAAGTTAAAGAACCCTACGAAATTACACACCTCTCAAACTATGCTTCAGTCAATCATAACCATGATGGTGTTAAAGAACCCTACGAAATTACACACCTCTCAAACTACGCCTCTGGAACAGGCAGCATCGGTTTTGGTTAAAGAACCCTACGAAATTACACACCTCTCAAACGCCATATTTAGGCCTGACACACCAGCAAACCACTATATGGGGGTTTTTCGTAGTTTTCTCGCCTTAATTATACTTGATTATCTCACATAAGTCAGCATCCAAAATGAGAGTTCGCGTTTCTTTTGGAAGCTTGTCTTCTGGTAGGGTGCCTTCAAGGAACAAAACACGCAGGTCTTCATACTGGGCATGTTTGTTGAGTAACTCAAGAGCGGTCTTATCCATGAATTGTAATGCGCCAATGACGACGAAAAACTTAATCTTGAGGTAGCTTCGGGTTACGCGCAAATAATCAAGGAGAGCTTCTTCCAGCTGGGTATAGTGTGAGCGAAAACGCAAGTTGTAAAATTTAAAAATCGCACTCCACTCAGGTGTTTCAATTTCTTCAAGCTCTACTTCCAGTTCAGGTAAGAGACGCCTTAAGCGCAAGCCAAGCTCATCAATTAAGTCCTGTAGTTCAACCATAAGAGCTTCTTCAACACAGTGTTTTTCAAGCTGTTTGTAAAGCGCGGTTAAGGCACGGCGCGGATTATGTTCAAGTTGCAGGGGACTGTCGACAACGGCCATGACCTTGGGGATGGCCAGGGCTTTATATTTTTCTGATAAAACGAAGCGACCTTCATCGTCGTCAACCTGGGATAAAAATTCCCGCGAGATTGCGTAGTATTTTTTAGGGTCTTCAACAATCAAAAAGCCCAGGTGTTGTTCTGGTAAAAAGAGTGGGTTTTCAAATTCCTGGTGGATGAGTCTCATAGGATAACCAACCTTTCATCTGTATCGAGAAATTCTGATGTGTGCTCACCGACAATGAAATTGATTGCAGCATATTGCCGCTCGGTTATTTCAAGTGCCTGCACCATGCCTTTGGGCGGTTTATTCTTTTTAAGAGCTTTTAATGCAGATTCAACCACGGATGCATTCAGGCACAATTTACTGTAAACAGATTCTTGCATCATAATATAGCCATTGCTAAGCAAGAATTTACGAAATTTGCGGTAGTTTTTGCGGTCTTTGCTGGTATCTACCGGTAAATCAAAGAAGACTATGAGTCGCATAAATCGGGCCATTGGTAGTGAGCAATCTGTTTAATATTATTATTGGTAAGTGCCCTGAAAAGACTGGCGCAATAGATTCTGATGGCGTTGTTGAGATGTTGTTGTGTGCCATCGATGATAACTTTTTTGTTCATGAGGTCAATCAGTTTCAGTTTGTGGTCTTTGCTTAGGTCCGCATCGCCAAAACTGTGGGCAACGAAATCGACCAGTGGTCTGTAGGGTTCCATAAAATCAGAACTCAAGTTAAAGGGGTTTTGTTTGTTGTTGTGAAAAATGCCTAATTTGGTGGAGTAGCCACTGGCAACAATCTCTTTATTGAATGTTGAAAGTAATATGCTGTAGCCATAATTTAAGGCTGGATTTGGCGGACGTGAGCTTTGGCGACTGAAGCTTTCGCCAAAGAGCGCGTTAAAGTAAACTTTTGCGGCATGAGCTTCGCGGTTGGTGCTATCGCCAGGCTGGACTTCGCTTAGATATACATCCAAAAGGCTGTGTGCCGGGTTTGAGATGGATTTCAGGAAAGCAGACTGGGCGTGTATTTTGGCCTTGACGATGTCAGTCCAAACGGCGATTTTCGCGGTTTCTGACCAGTTGATCTGTTCGCGTAGCCTGCCACTGGCATCTGTTGTTCCATAATAATCGACGAGTTCAGCATAGGGGTTATGTTTCTCATCACAAAAGATAATTTTTATCTTACGACGTGAAAGCTCATTGAGCAGACCGGTAGTAATGGCCGCGGATGTGCTTTCTATGATAATGGTGCCGATTTCAGACAGCGCTATTCGGCTGGTTGTTTCACCCCGTACCACGAGAAAGCCAAGCTTGAGTTCAAGCTTGACTATCCCGGTAACGTAAATGGTACGCCAGCTCATGGCAGGCTTATCCTGATTGTTTTTTCATACAATCCGGTTACAGATTGAAATACGACTTCCAGCTGGATGCCTTCTTGAATGTTTTGATGTATTCTAATAACACCAACACGCTTATTATCTTTGGAAGGATTGCCGTCTTTGTCTTTCGGAAGCAGCAGGGAGAGGTCACTAAGCCTGCCATCGCAGGTGAAGAGAATCAGGATTTGGTTGAGTACCCTGAACTTTTCGCGAACACTTAACAAGACAAAGTTTTCTTCGCTATTTTTTAAATTATTTGCTTGGTTGTTGAAATTGGAGTGTTTGTTATAAGGCGCGTTGGATAGTTTTTCCTGGAAAACCTGAAACACTTTTAAAAGATCTTCTTCGCTAATGGTACGCAGCAATACTTTATCATCAAAATCGTCTTCAATGTCTTTGGTAAATGCTTTGATGATGGGTTCAATTTCTGCAGGGAAGAAGGGTTGCAAGGCTGGCGCGATCTGCAACCTATTATCGCTGCGCCCCAATAACTGGAACGGAAAGCCATTTAACTTTATGATAGATTTAAACGGCAAATCATTCAAGACAATTCGCGGTTCAAGCAAGTTTAGGGTATTCAGACAGTAATTCTGTAAATTCTCTTCAGTTTGTTCGTTTGTCAGTATCCATGGCAAATAGAGAGGCAGAATGCTGCGGACACGTTTTTTCCTGAGTGTGTGTTCAACCACAAAGTAGGTTGAGCCGGCGACTTTATTATAGCCGCCATATTTCGCGATACCTTCTTCGCCAGCAAAGCGTGGGTCTGTGCTCTTAATGGCATGTTGACCTCGACCTTTTGGCATTAAGTTCTGGTCAAAAAGTCCACCACTTCGGTGTGTGGTCTGGTAGCTGGTGACAATATTGTTGCGAGCCATCATCTTGCTGACCATTTGGATGGTACCGTCTTGACCCGCTTTCCAGGCTAATTTGCCATCGCGTGATTTAACGTCGAAGTCATACATACGGGCCAGGTTGTAGTCGCGTTTCCCGGCGGTTTTGATGTAATTGCGTACGTCTTGGGTGAATTTAGTGTCGAAAACATTGCCGACAACAATGTTGAGATAAGCGTCTTTGGCGTGATGCAGGTCGTTCATAGCACGCACTTTGATGAATTCAAAATCGCGCTGATTGTAGCGGAAGTCGCTTACATGACCCGCTTTGACAAAGACAACGCGGGTATCAGGGTAGAATTTGCCCAAAATTTCAGCAGCGGCTTTGGTGGCCTGGCGGGTTTGAACCAACTGGCGACTGATGAAGGATTCAAGTTCTTCATCGCTTAATTCTGTGGTGCGGTTTAAGCGGAAGAATTTTTCGTCGCTGATTAAGCCCTTTTCTTTCAGGTGGAACCAAAAGGCGCGTCTGGCGTTTTGAACATCGAGCGAGATGGGGTATTTATCACCTTTGTCGCGGTTGGCTGAACTTTCAACCAAAACGAGGTTGTTTCTAAGGCTGTCATCCTTGGTTTTTGAACGGGGGTAGATATGGTCAATGTCGTAATAAGCATCGCTGGAATCGCCCTGTTCAAGCAGTTTTTCGAAATCGATGGGCTTGCCAGTGTAGGCGCATTTGCCTAATTGGGTGAAGTAGAGATAGATTTTTTTGCGACGCATGCTGCTTTCGCTTTGCTCGTTGAGTTCGCTGAGCAGGTGTTCATCGAGGATTTTGGCTTCCTTGTAGATTTGTTTTAATTGTTCAAGCCGACTGGTGGTGCGTTCTTTTTTGCCTTCTTCGCGGGCGACTTCAATAAAAATCTTTTCGGGAGCGCCTTTTTGGATTTTTACGATTTCGTTGACAATCTTGATGGCTTGCCAAATCATGCGCTTGACGGCGGGTGAGAGATAGGGATATTCATCAACGATTTGGTAGTCGAGCGTGCGGGCTTCGCCGACAATTTCGTTGTTATAGGCGTCAATTTGTTCTTTAAAGCCATAGCTGGCACTGAGCAACTCCATAAGCGTGAGATTGTTGTTCCACATGGCATCGAGAATGTTGGTTTCGACACCGCCAGGACCGATGGCGCGAATACCGCTAAAAAGTTTTTCGGACAGATTGCCCCAGTCCTTGAAGCTGAGCTGGCTAATCCTCTTAATTTGCTCATCATTTAACTTGGTATGGAATTGATCCTTTAAGCGGTTTACAAGCATCTTGTTTGAATCGGGCAAGACAGTAATTAGACGAACGATGTCTTCTTTATCCTGTAAGGTGAGCTGATTGGGGGCAATCGCCTCAATTTGTCGTTCCGCTTTGAGAACATTGTTGATCTGTTGGTCCATACCACCAATATCAGCTGCGTTGAAATCATCGCCGAATTGACTGTTGAGGAATACAGCAATATCCTTTTTGCTGAAACGCGACTTAGCGTTGGCTGCCATGAAGAGCCCTTCATAAATAGCGTGTTTGTAGATAACAAGTAAGCGTTCACCACGATGACTGAGCATATTGAGCTGGTTCAGGAGAATGAAGCGCGCGTAGCTTGGCGATTCCTTGGGTAAAACATCTTCGCCAATGAGATAGGTGCATTTATTGGTGAGATTGGCGATGAAATCGTTGGCGGATTGTTCTTCATCAACAACGCGGTGGAAATTCCAGGGTCTGACGGGTTCATCGCTCCGTTTGGTAATCCAGGCGTGGCAGGAGCCGTCTTTCTTCTCAGCACGCACTTTGTGGGCGGGGTTGAGTGGGCCAACATAATAGGGAATGCGAAATTCAGCCAATTTGACAATCATTTCTTTTATGGTGTGATTATCCTCACCGATTTCGTTTAAGAATGGCAGATAGGTTGAGGCGTTGTTTAGTATGGCTTTTAGTTCCTCAACGTGAATTTGGTTGGGAATGAGACTGTTATCCTTGCTGACTTGTTTGGGGAGAAAGAGCTGGTTGTCGATTTCCACCAGTATTTCCGCAAGCGCATTGTCTTCAGGATGAGCTTTGGCGACAGGTTCAAGTTTCTTGCGGAGATCATCAAGAAAACTGATGGTATCACAACGATAGTTTACGGCGACTTTTTTCTTGTTCTTTTTTAGATGTCCTGTATAGGCAACGTAATTGTTAAGTTTGTTTTTGGACTGGCTGAAAAACGCTTTGTAATCATCACTGCTGAAGTATTTTCTGAAGGTTTTCTTCAGTTTTCTTAAATCGGCACCGTGTTTTTCATATAGCCCAATTTTGGCTGCTGAGTATGTTTCGTAACCCTGTAAAAGAGTGTCCAATCGCAGTTGATTGTGCAATCTGTAAGCAGAGAGAAGCAAGGAAAATTCATCGTCAGATAACAATGCTTGTAATTCAGCTTGTTTTTCGTCTTCAAAACCAGCGCCATCAAAGGTCACATCTTTGGGTGACTGATCTTCATATTCCTCACCAAAGAGCTTGCTGATTCTTACCTTGCGGTTACTGAGCAGTTCAAGAATAGCGACCGCGTTGGCATCTTTCCAGTTTGTGATTTTCTTTAATGCTTCAGTTTTCTCACGCTTTTTCAGGCTTTTGTCGTTAATGGCATTTTTTATGGGTTCAGCGAGTTCTGTAGGCAGGGTGATTTCAAAAACTTCGGATAGGGTGGCTTGGAAGTCCTTAAAAGTTTCAATATACTGTCCATTGCCTTGCATATCAAAACTGCCAGTAAAAAGAAAATGCCCGCGGGATTTTAAGATGTGGTGGATGGCAAGATAGACCAATCGCAGGTCATGGGGCTCGGGATTGCTAATCAGTTCGTGTCGTAAATGATAGATGGTTGGGTATTTTTTATGATAGTCCTTATCAGTAAAATCTGAATCTGCAAAAAGTGAAAAAATTTGTTCTTCGTCTTTGTCTGCGGGGTAGAAAAAGCTGTCTTTTAGTCTTTGGTAGAAACCAGGATCAACAGCGTTTATGGCTTCTGAAAACAAATCCTGTAGGAGCTTTAGACGAAGGTTTCGGCGGGCAAGTCTGCGCCGGCTGGTTCGCGCCATTCGCCTGTCTGCTGCGGTTTGGGCTTCGTCAAATAAACGCACACCCCACATAGCCTTTTGGCGAAAATTGAGAATTTCATATTGCTCATTGCTGACGGCATAACCGACAGAACTGGTGCCCATATCTAATCCAATAAAATAAGTCATTGATAACCTCCAATTATCTTGAGTTTTAAGCTGATCTGTGTATAATTAGGGTTAGTGAAATTCAAACCCTACGAATTACACACCAAGTTCAAATAAAGATTTATCGCAACCGTCACGAAAGTGACCCCACACTGGTGGGATTGACCTGGAAACAGGTCTTTTTTTAGTACGTTAATTGTACTTCTTATTCCTCGAAAACTTGAAGCGTGTTTGTACGCTTCAGGAAAATGAAAGAGGTTTTATAAATTGCAAAAGCGCCCTTTTTGGGCGCTTTTTTATTTTTAGAGATTCGGTATACCTTAGCGAATAACTCTCGCTAAACCACCACGTTCACCAACTTGCCTGGAACGACAATCACCTTCTTGATGGTCTTGCCTTCCAGCGCCTCTTGAATCACGGGGCTGCTGAGCGCGGCGGAGCGGGCTTGTTCGTCGCTAAAGCCGGGGCTCAGGCTGATTCGGTCGCGCAGCTTACCGTTAATTTGCACCACCAGGGTGATTTTATCTTCAACGGTGGCTTCTTCGTCAACTTCGGGCCAGGGCTGTTGGTGGATGCTGTAGCCATAACCCAGGTTCTGCCAGAGTTCTTCGGCGATGTGTGGGGTGATGGGTGCCATCATCAGCAGGTAGAGCCTGACGGCTTCGTTCCATTCCGCGCTTGCCCAGGCGCCGGCGTTTTTGGCGCGTGCCATCTCGTTTAAGAGCTCCATCAGGCTGGAAACGATGGTGTTGAACTCGAAGTTTTCAAAGTCCGAGGTGATAGAGCGCAGGGTTTGGTGCGCTTTGCGTCTTAGCGCGCGCAGGGTCTGCTCGGTGGCGCCTTGTTCGGCGGGTTCCTGGAACATATACCACACGCGGCGCAGCCAGCGCGAATTGCCTTCGATGCCAGTACTCGACCACGGACCGCCCATCTGCCAACGCGAGAAGAAGATGAGATAGGCGCGCACGGTATCGGCGCCATAGCGTTTAACGAGTTCATCGGGCGCGATGACGTTGCCACGGCTCTTGCTCATCTTTTCGCCATCTTCGCCCAGCACCATGCCCTGATTGCGCAGTTGCAGCATGGGTTCATCGCCGGTGACGATGCCACAATCGCGGGCGGCTTTGTGGAAAAAGCGGGTGTAGATGAGGTGCATGGTAGCGTGTTCGATGCCGCCGGTGTAGGTGTCAACGGGCATCCAGTAGGCGAACTTTTCGGGGTCAAAGGGTCCGTCTTCGTAATGCGGGCTGAGATAGCGCAGGTGATACCAGGCAGAACAAACGAAGGTGTCCATGGTATCGGTTTCGCGTTCGGCGGGCGCGCCACAAGCCGGGCAGGTGGTGAAGCGCCAGCTGGGATGCAGCTTCAGCGGGCTTTCGCCGGTGGGCATCCATTCGACGTCATCGGGCAACAGCACAGGCAGTTGATCTTCTGGCACGGGCACCGCGCCACAATGCTCGCAGTAGATGATGGGGATGGGCGCGCCCCAGTAGCGCTGGCGGCTGACGAGCCAGTCGTGCAGACGATAGTTGACCGCTTTTTTGCCGATTTGTCGTTCTTCAACATAGTTGCAGGCGGTCGCGAAGCTTTCTTCCGCCGGCGTGCCGGTGAGCGGGCCGGAGTTGATCATCGCGCCGTAAGCTTGCACAGCTTCGGTCATTACGCTGGGATCAGGCGCGGGGGTGCCTTCGGGCTGGATGACGACCTTGATGGGCAGGTTGAAGGCGCGGGCGAATTCAAAGTCGCGCTGGTCATGCGCGGGAACAGCCATAATGGCGCCACTGCCATAGCTCATCAGCACGTAATCGGCAATCCAGATGGGGATGTGCTCGCCCGAAACGGGGTTTACGGCATAGCCACCGGTGAAGACGCCGGTTTTTTCGCGGTCGGCTGCCTCGCGCTGCATGTCAGATTGATTCTTGGCTTGCGCGCGATAGGCATCCACTTCGGCTTTGTGGGCTTCGGTGGTGATTTTTTCCACCAGGGGATGCTCGGGCGAGAGCACCATAAAGGTGACGCCCCAAAGTGTGTCGGGACGGGTGGTGAAGACTTCAATCGGGTCGCCGGCTTCGGTGTGGAAGATGACGTTGGCGCCCTCGGATTTGCCGATCCACTTGCGTTGCAGGGTTTTGACGTGCTCGGGCCAGTCGAGCTGGCTGTAGTCGAGAAGTTCCTCGGCGTGCGCGGTGGTTCGGAAGAACCATTGCTTGAGGTCTTTGCGGATAACGGGCGTTTCGCAGCGTTCGCAGTGGCGGTCTTCGCCGATGACCTGTTCGCGCGCCAGGGTGGTGTTGCAGCTGGGGCAAAAATCGACGGGCGCCAATCTTTGATAGGCGAAACCGTTCTTCAGGAACTGCAGGAACCACCACTGGGTCCAGCGGTAATATTCGGGGTCGGCGGTGATGAGTTCTGAGCGCCAGTCGAAGCTGTTGCCCATCATGCGCAGTTGTTTGTCCATGCGCTGGATGTTGGCGTAGGTCCAGTCTTTGGGGTGAATGTTGTGCTTGATGGCGGCATTTTCAGCGGGCAGACCAAAGGCGTCGTGGCCAATGGGGAAGAATACGTTGTATCCGCGCATGCGCAAATAACGCGCGCGGGTGTCGGGCGGGGTCATGGCATACCAGTGGCCAATATGAAGGTCGCCGGAAGGATAGGCAAACATGGTAAGCGCGTAGTGCTTGGGCTTGCTGGGATCTTGGCTGGGCTGATAAAGCGCGTCGGCTTCCCATCGGGCTTGCCATTTGGGCTCGATTTCTTCTGGCAGATATGGCGGTATGCTGGTTGGGTCAATCATGTTTTTTTACTCCTTTGTTTTTGCATTTTTGTGCCGTGTTTGCCGGCTGAGTGCAAAAAGTGCTTGTTAAATAAAAAATCCCTGCGTGCAGGGACCAAGGGTCTTGGCGGTACCACCCTGCTTCCCGCTGTGTGAGGTCTTGGCTTTTGCTTTGGCTCGATGGCTTTTAGCTGGCTTGCTTTCGGCAGTTTAGCTTTTTAGCGCATGACCTGGCGGGCAGCTCGTGCGGGCTCTAACGCGCCCAAACGTTCGCGGCTAAAGGGCATCACCGCGACCACGGCTTTCTTGCCCTGCCTGTTTTGGTAGGCTGGCAATCGGCGAGCAGGTGAGTAGGGCCTGGGGCGCTCCACGGGCACCGGGCCACTTTTCAGCTTGCGTGGCTCTCTGGTGGATGGCTTATGGTCTGCTATCGTGTTTACGGCTGGAGTATATCACGCAGGGCGGGTGATGCGCAAGAGCTTTGTGTTTGGCGTTTGTAAGCTCTTTGTGCATTATCGCTTAAGGATTAAAGCAAAAGTCTTATAATAACGCTATGGCAAATCCGAAATTTGAAACATACCGACATTTTAAGCGTCCTGGGCTGATGAGGCGGCGGGTGGATGTGTGGCTGCCGGCGCGGTATCATGCCGAGCCTGAGCGCAAATTCCCGGTGCTTTATATGCACGACGGGCAGAACGCTTTTACGCGCAGTCCTTATGTGGGCACAGGCTGGATGGTGCATGAATGCATCGACTCCCTGGCTACTGAAGGCAAGATCACGCCACCTGTGGTGGTTGCGATCAGCTGCACGCTAAATCGCATTGGTGACTATCTGCCCCAAAAACCGCTGGGCTATCCTAACGCGGTGGATTATGTAAAGCGAAACGCGCCACGCTATCTTGGACTTGGCAGTGAGGTATCGGATGAGTATTTGCGTTTGATTGTGCAGGATATCAAGCCTTTCATCGACAGCAAGTATCGCGTTCTGAGCGATGTTGAACACACCGCGATGATGGGCTCGAGTATGGGCGGTTTGATTTCGCTTTACGCGCTGGCGGAATATCAGCATGTGTTTGGCAAGGTGGCTTGCCTGAGCACGCACTGGCCTATTTTGGGTGAGTATTTTATGCGTTACCTGCGCGAAACCCTGCCCGATGCGGGGGCGCATAAGCTCTATTTTGACCATGGTGGCGCAGGCTTAGACCAGCAATACGCGCCGTATCAGGCCGAGGCAGACGCGCTGATAAAGGCGAAGGGCTACCAGGAGGGGATTGATTTTCAGAGCCTGTTTTTTGAAAACGACGACCATAACGAGCTCTTTTGGTCCGCGCGTTTGCATTTGCCGATGACGTTTTTGTTCGCTTCGTAGTAAGCGTTTTTTTGCCCGCGGCGGGACGCCGGGGCGAGATTCTCATATATCGTACCGGTGTCCACACCGGCGACATGATGTTTTCACTCCTGCTGGCGTCTCGCCGTGCAGATTTGGTTAGTTTTGTGATACATCACTCGTCTTTATCTTTAGTGTTTTGATGTTCTTGCTTTCAAGACCCACCCCCTTACGTCCCCCAGCCGAGAAAAGAACTCGGCACGCAAGCAGTCCCCGGAGCGGGCGAATAAAAAGCTTACCTTGTTAAGGATAAAAACACACAAGATTAAGCTGAATAAATGTCGTGTCTTTTTGCACTAAAGACTATACCTACCCTTAACAGCCGCCAACAGAGAAAAGAACTCGGCTCGCAAGCAGTCCACAGAGGGGGGAATAATAACGCAATGTTTTTTCAACTTGCACACCGGAAAAGCCAAAATACATAAACCTAAACAAATCTGAATAATAATCACCACCTTAATCTCGGACTAAAGTCTTAGCTGATTTCAACCCATGAGACCAAAGCGAAAGTGTTCACGCGTTCTATACTGATGATACTGGCAAGAAAAAAGTCATCTAATGTGCTTTTCACCAGTAATGAACACAGCCAATAACTGTAAACAAGGAACGCAAAACAATGCGTGCAAAAATGCAAAACAATGCAAAAAGAGGTGAATTTATGCAAAACAATACCATCGTCCATGTTCAAGGCGTCCACAAGGAGCTTTCCAACGACGAAAAGACCTTTCCTATCTTACACAATATCAATCTGAGCATCTGCCAGGGCGAATGGGTTTCGCTGGTTGGGCCGAGTGGCTCAGGCAAAACCACGCTGCTGGGCATCATGGCCGGCATCGATCGCCCCACGACTGGCAAAATCTTTATGCACGGGCAGGAAATCAGCAGTATGCGCGAAGCGCAACTGGCGAAGTTCCGCAACGAGGAAATTGGCATCATCTTCCAATCCTTTTTCCTCATCAGCAGCCTGACCGCGCTTGAAAACGTGGCCGTGCCGCTTTTCATCGGCAAAAACAAACGCCACGCTCTGGATAAAGCCGCGGATATGCTGGCACAGGTGGGGCTTTCGCATCGCCTGAACAACCGTCCGCATCAACTTTCCGGTGGCGAACAACAACGCGTGGCTATCGCGCGGGCACTGGTCACCGAACCCGCCATTCTCTATGCCGATGAACCCACCGGCAATCTGGATAGCAGTTCCAGCCAGCAGTTGATGACCCTTTTGCACACTCTGCGCAAACGCCAGAACCTGTCTTTGATGGTAGTGACCCACGATATCAACGTTGCCGCGCATGGTGACCGTGTGTTGCATTTATACGATGGTATGTTGGATGACAAGCCCGCAAACACAGCCTTAAACAGACCAGCTGTCACCATCCCAATTCCGCAAAATGATCCAAATCTCGACTGGGGGCGCTAAATGAAAGCGAACCGGTCTTACTTTTGGCAAATCGCGGCGCGCAACCTGAAACATGGCGGTCAGCGCGCGGTGCTGGCCATTTTGTGCATCCTTTTTGGGGTGATGTCCTTGGTCGGCATGAACACGCTGGCGAATACCCTGCGACCGGCTTTGCTCGTTCATGGGCGCGAAATTTTGGGCGGCGATTTTGGCGTTTATATGAACAATGACGGCAGCTTTAGCGAAGAAAACAGAAAGGGATTTGAAAAGCTCCAGGCTGAGGGCAAAATTGAAGGTTTCACCATGATCGCAGGTTCCTATAACCTGATTTTTAAGCTTGAAAACGACCCGGTATGGCACTATGTGGGTAACGCTTTGGGCGTGGACACCAAAACTTACCCATTGGCAGGCAATCTTGATATCGCGGATAAGACGGTAAAAGACCCAATCAAGCTTCTTGAACAGGAAAAGGTGGTCTTAATCACCGCGGATATCGCCGAGAGTTTTGCTATCAAAACCGGCGACACGCTTTTAATCAGCAATATCAATATTGGCAAACCGCTGAAAGTCACAGTAGCGGGCATTATCATCGACACGCCCAACCACGAAGGCGACAAATTTTACTATTCATACGACCTTGCCCGCGCCCTGGACAATGGCAATCTGAACTTGAACACCACGATGGTCAATGTCAGCGAAGAAAAGAAACAAGCTTTAATCGACTACGCCGATGAAATTGATTGCTGGGTTTGGTCAGCACACGGTTTAGACGAAGGACGCCAGCAACGTGACAGCACCATGCGCCTGATGCTCAACTCGGCAGGTGGACTGGGCTTGCTGGTGGGTGGCATTGGTGTGGCGAACACAATGGTCGTGCTCATCAGCCGCCGGCGCAAACAGATTGCCACCTGGAAGCTCCTGGGCTACGAAAACAAACACATCCGTGCCATTTTCCTGCTTGAAGCGCTTATGATGGGCGCGATTGGTTCGCTCATTGGCGCTGGTCTGGGCGTTTTGCTTTCAAAGGGGCTCGCCAAAATCTTATTGGGCACTGCCACCTGGCTGGTTGTTTGGAAGCCCGACTATGTATCCGTGGCGATTGGCCTGGGCGCGGGCATGATTACCAGCTTGCTGTTCACCCTGTGGGCGATTTTGCGAGCCAGTAATGTGAGCCCCGCCAGCGTCATCCGCGCGGAAGATGGCAAAGCGCAAAAAGGCTCACTTGTCAAAGACTTCGTTCTGCTCACGATAATCTTTGGCGTGTTTATGGTGATGGTAACGCTCATTATTGGCTCTGTTGTGGAAGGTCTCAAATATATGGGCATTGCTGTGCTGGCATTGATATTGGTGTGTCTGTTCATCGCGGCTGCCATTTGGATTCTGACCGCGCTGATGCCCACCAAACGCTTTCCGCAGCTTTTCCTGGCGCGACAGCATTTGCGCCGCGGTGGCATTACGCCCATCATGGCAGGCGCGGCGCTTTTTGTGGGCGTGCTGACCATCTTTTTTGCCGCTTTGGCGCTGGGAAGTTCGCAAAATTTCAACGTTGATATTGCTGAAGTCTGGGAAGGTCCCAACGCGGTCATTTTGGCACCTTATTCCGAAGAAGCTACTGTGCGCGAAGCCGTCGCCAGGCTCGCGCCTATTGAGGCGGATATGGGTTACCGGGTTTCGCTGAAGTCGGTCGAAAGCGAATATGACCATTTTGTCAATCCCGTTATTTTCGGACGGGAAAGTGAATTGGGCTTTTCACTGGAAGACTCCGGCACTGGCGAAATATTTAAAAGCTCGACAGGCGCTTGGGTCATGGACGAAGCTGCCTATATGTCGCCAGAAGATGTTGCCGCGCATAAAGAAAGAATGGCAATTGAAAAAGCAGGCCTAAGCAAAGATCTGACGGTTGAATTTGCTGATGGCAAGGTAGTTGAAATTCCTTTCGCGGGCGAATATTTACCTGCTGAAAGTTTACCGACCACCCTAAACTACTTCCGCCCCATTTATATGCAATCCGACGCGCTGAAAGCGATTACCGAGCCGGATCAGTTGCAATACTATCTCAAGCTTAGTCCGGAAGCGCTCAAAAACATGTCGCAAACGCTCAAAGAGCTTGATGAACAAGCCGTGGTGATCAATATGATTGACTGGCTGGGGCGTAACATCCAAAAAGAGAAAAACTTCTTTATCCTTGCTGTGGCAATGGCGACATTGGCTTTTTCGGCGGGCTTTGTGCTGATTGCCAACTCGGTAAGCCTTTCCATTCTCAACCGCCGCTACGAAATCGGCGTGCTCAAGTGCGTTGGCTATTCTCAGGGTAAAATAATGACAAGTTTTGTTTTGGAATACTTCATCGTCGCTTTTACCGCCTTTGTGGCAGGGCTGGTGGCGACGGAAACTTTGCTGTTTGTCGTGCGTCACTCGAACGATTTTGCCATGCGGTACATCATGTTGCCGCCTTACGCGATTGGCATTACCGCGCTGATGACGATGGGTATCACCGCGCTGGCGGTCATCATGGTAGCATGGAAGCCGATTCAGGTATCGCCGACCATCGTCCTGGCCGACCGGGAGTAAAGTAAGTTATCAACCGGGCGCGCCATCAAACGCGCCCGGAAAGGGCATTTTATGAACGCACAAAAGAGAATGAAAGTCCCGTTCTTACGCAGTATCCGCGGTAAGATGGCAACCAGCTTTACGTTGGTGATCGTCTTTATTATCATCATGGTTTTGGGCTTTGTGGCGATTATCCTGGTGATAGGAGATAGCAGTCGCCTGGGTACTACTGGTTATGTAAACGGAGTGGTGAGCGCCTTGCGCATCCAGAGTTACTATTACCAGGATGAAAAAGGCTATTCCTCAGAGCGTTTGCAGGAAATGATTGAAGACATCAGCCAGCAGGGTTTCATACTCATGCCATCAGGAACCTGGATAAACACAGACAAAGCCAGACTGGTGCATGGCACGGAGTTTTTTGTCATTGACAAAGATAAAATGGTTGTGGCAAGTACCACGCAAACGCCGGGTTATGTAGTGGGCGAAGCTTATAAGCCACGTGAGAACAGTGAATACGAAGGATCGAATATCGATTTTTTGCTTGATGTGGAACACTCGTCAGAACCGGTGTCTTTTTCGCTACATAATGGTGCCATTGAGATTCTCGTTCCACTGGGCAGATATAGTGATGAGATAGACTATCCAGTATGGGAGCTAAGCCATATTGTCGGTTTTACGGTTGAACCCGCGCCACGATTTTCGATTGTGCCATTCTTGCAATATCTGCCTTTTGTACTTGTCGTTGTGTTCCTTATCATCGTTGTTGTCACGCCACTGGGTGTTATTTTTGGCTTGATTGCCGGCAGGGGTCTCACCAAACGCGTCAGCAATCTGGCGGTCGCTTCGGAACAACTCGCTCAGGGCAATTTTGAGGCAATCCCACTGGATAAAAGCCGCGATGAAATCGGGCAGCTTAATCGCCAAATGCGCAGCATGTCGCAAAATTTGCAATCGCTCATGCAAAGTCAGCAACAACTGGCGGCGATTGAAGAGCGCAACCGCCTGGCGCGCGAACTGCACGATACGGTCAAGCAACAGAATTTTGCCACGCAAATGCAAATCCGCGCCGCGCAAAACCTGATAGCTACCGACCCCGCTGGTGCCTGCGCGCGCCTGAACGAAGCCGAGAACCTTTTGCGCAGTTCGCAGGATGAACTGGCGGTGATTATCAAGCAATTGCGACCCGCTCAGCTGGAAGACCGCAGACTGGCGGACACCCTGCGCCAAACGATTCGCAGCTGGTGTAACCAAACGCAGATTCCGGTGCAGGTCAATATCACCGGCGAAAGGCGCATTCCTTTGGAGCGGGAACAGGCTTTGTTGCGGGTCGCGCAAGAAGCGCTCAGCAACGTCGCGCGCCATAGCAGGGCGAGTATGGTCTGGTTTAGTTTGGATTATGGACCCCATGAACTGACCATGACCATTAGCGACAACGGCGTTGGCTTTGGCCGTAAACCGCGCGGCGGTATGGGCTTGCAAAACATGCAGGAAAGAATCGAAAGCCTGGGTGGCTGGTTTGGCACCTCCAGCGCGCCGGGCCAGGGCACGCAGGTTGTGGTGAGATTGCCACTGACTGGACTTGGCTAACTGGTTTTTGTTCGCTCATGGTCTCCTGACCATGAGCTTTAAGCCAGCTGTTATGCTAAGATTAATAAAGGAAAAGCAATGACAGAAAAAATCAGAATTCTCCTCGTTGATGACCACGCTGTGGTGCGCCTGGGGCTAAAAAGCTATTTTGCCACCACACCCGACATTGAAGTCATCGGCGAAGCCAGCAATGGTTACGAAGCAATTCAGGTCGCCCAGAACCTGTTGCCCGACGTTATCCTGATGGACTTACTCATGCCCGGCATGGACGGTGTCGAGGCGACCCGCCAAATCAAAGCCAAATTGCCCAGCACCGAAGTGATCGTGCTCACGTCGTATCACGAGGACGAAAACATCTTTCCCGCTATCCGCGCGGGGGCATTGTCGTACCTGCTCAAGGATATTGACCCCGATGACTTAAGCAACGCCATTCGCCTGGCGGCGCGCAAAGAGGCGGTGCTCAACCCGCGCGTCGCTTGGCGCCTGATGCAGGAGGTGCGCGGGGGTCGGCGCGCTGAGGACTATAACCCGCTCAACGAGCTCACCGACCGCGAAATGGAAGTGTTGCAGGAAATCGCCAGCGGGAAATCCAACGCCGAAATTGCCGCCACCCTGTTCATCAGCGAAAAGACGGTCAAGACGCATATCACCAACATATTAGCCAAACTCCATCTTAGCGACCGCACCCAAGCCGCCGTCCTGGCATGGCAAAGTGGGGTTGTTAAGCGCGACAAACAGCCCTAAAACGTGTTTTTTGCATTCCGCTTAAATTTTAGTGGCGAATTGATTGTTAACATAAATCACTTTCATTGATGAAAATACCTTGCCTGCGCAATTTGTTATCAAGGATAGGAAATTTTTCTGAACTCATTATATTTATTTTTTCGATTACGTTTTTAAATTCAGTTTTTTGCCATTCTTCAACATTACAATCTGCCAAATAGATTAATAAATCAGTCACTTCATCAACATAAGAAAGCCATTTATCGTCGTCTGTTAAATCAAAGAACATAAATAAATTCCCTAGATTTATCCGTTTGAATTGGGTGACGAGATCAACAATCTCTCTAAAAGCAAAAGCAAAATCAAGAATCCCATCCAGATAAGCGCGAATTTCATCATCCAACTGAACCACAGGTATATTATCTTTGCGATTTTCCAGATAAGTTTTATACCAACGTTTCCACAATAATTGTCTGTCTTCTGGTTCCATACGATGTATTGTATGACGTAATTGGTTGGCAAATTCAACTGTCAATTTATTATTTTCCGCAACCAAAAGAGGATTAATCCATTCGTCAATAGGATTATTAATATACCGAATCACAATGTAAGCATAAAATTCCGCAAATCTTGCTCTAATGCTGTCATGTATGATGTCAACCCTGTTAATTGCTTTTAAGAAACAACCATGTAAAGCATTAACTAACTCATCCGACAAAGCACTAGTATATAAAAAGCCCTCCCATGCCTGGCGAAAAGTATCATCATCGGAACTTTCAAAGAGGGGAATAAGATTATTTTTTACCCACTCGTAATCATGAAAAAATAGAAAGGTGATCACATTACAAAGAATGGGTCTTGCCAACTTCTCCCTGGATGTGTTTCCATTAATAATTTTAACAAAATGGCTTTTATATGTTTCAATGTGTGTAATCGTCTGTTCTTCATTTTTGTTAGCTTCAATCTCAAACCTTTTTATCCAATATTCAACAACATTCCCTGCAAGACTATTAATTGAAGTTGTAAGCCAACTCGAAGATGTGACAACAGGTTCTTCATTTTCGATTGTATCCCAAATTTTTTCAACAATTTTATCAATGTAAATAATTCTATTTATTGAGAGAGGTGGCTCCTTTAATTTTAGTAATCCAATGAAAATATCCAAAAATTGTTTAGGATACCTTTCTACAAAAAAACTTGAGGGAACGGAATTCAATAATTGTTCCGTGTTCAAATTTGTTTTGTCAGATTGAGCGATTCCATTAAAAATGCTTTTAAAAACATCGTCCAAGTTAGGATAATCTTTACTTAGAAGAATCAATTTTTCAACACCCCAGTCTGGATTTTTGGAAACCACGGAAAGTAAAACACTTAGCAAACTCATTCGGTTAGGCGCATAGGGTAAATTATCTTTGAAGTTCACCATATAATCGATAAACACTTCATCTGAAATCGTTTCAAATTGTTGTTCTGTCAAGGGACTGTTAGAAGCGTCAATGACTTCAATGGAACCGAAAGAATACCCTGGATACTCTTTTGGTTCCATTTCAGGATACTTTTCTCTTATTATCAATAAAAGGTCTTTTAGAGCCTTTGATTCGTGTGGTCTTCTATCCAACCACTCCAACCAATCAAAAACCGCCCAATAATAATACTCCTTTTTTTCCGGGGCTTCATATTTACATTTATATGTCTCATCAATCAATTTGATATAATCATCTTGGTCTGATGGGTTGAGACTCGGAAAATTATCTCTGAAAAACAAAAAGAGTTCATTTTTATATTCCCAGTCGTCAATTTCAACTTTTGACAAAACCAGGTCAAATTTCTCTTTTGGTTTGATTCCCTTGGTTAATCGTAAACTGTCTATCGCGATTCTTCTGAGTACCGAAAAAGGTGATTCTAAAAGGAGAATCAGTTTTCTGAAGAATAATTCAGAATCCGTTTGATCTAACTCTGACATATAGGCGCGAATAAAATCCACCAAATCATCAAGGGGTTCTTCTCTGTAATTATCCTCAGCCTTTTCAATAGCCTTTCGTTTAAATATAGAATAAAAGGAATTATTATGAAATAATGTCTCAACGCCCAAAGCGTTAAATTTACTCAAGATTATTTGAAATATAATCTCTTTATCTAGCTTGTTATTATCTAAGAAACATTTATTCCAAACAGATGGAAATTCCATAGGAAATCTGGGTATATCGTGTGAAATACTATAATTAATCGATTCTTCTTCAGCATCTGAGCCAGTAAAAGGTATATTTTCTTCGAGATACGTCGAATGGGTTAATAAAAACGATAAAATCTGATAAAGTCCCAAAGAATCATCAAGTCTCTCGCATTTTAAAGCAAGTGTTATCGGTAAACCGAAAGGTTGTATTCTTTTCGGTGCGTGGTTCAACAGGATTTGAAGCAAAATTGTAAATTGTGTTACATTCTTTACTTCTACATCCTTTCCCATCATCCAAATCAACTGATTCCAAAACCATGAATGCAAGTTGTAATTAGCTTTTTTTATCAAACCCGCTAACAAATCCGGATGCGTGTTTGAGAATTCGGAAACCCATACTCCTAAGGTTCGATCAATACCATTGAGTTCGGTTTCTTTAAAAAGATTATTTAGCATTCCCTTTTCATACACCCATATAACCCAATCTTTATTTCTGTTCACATGAGAAAAGGTTTTTACGACATCTTTATCTTCAAGGGCTTCAATGATTTGTCCCTCAGTCTCTGCATCAAGAAAACGAGGGTTTCGGGAACAATAAAATCTTAAGTCTTTCTCCCAATCAATCAAATCCTTACTCAAACTATTGGCAAGTTTCTCAACAAGTTCGTAGAGATTTGAATATGGATTTTCTTTTTCTGTTTTTTTAAATCTAATCGGTTCAACACCAAGAGATTTCCACTTATAATAATCATCAGCTTTAGATTCTGTTAGTACATACCTTTTTTCCATGGTCTCATAAGGTAATGCCCGTTGCAGATAATCCATAACAACATCGTCAAGGCTATAACCAATAAATAAAACGGCATATTTTTGGAAAAGAGGTAATAAGAATCTTCTTACGCCTCCATCCGTTAAATAGGCTCTTCCAAAATCCGTTCTGGTTAAAACCATATGCTCAGGTTCTGCCAATGAACCATGTAAATGAACAATGCCATTAAAGTCTCTTCCTAATGGTAAAGCAGGATTAGCGTAAGTCTTAAGATTGGCTTTTTTTCCATACACTTTATAAAACGCTTTTGTAAACAACCTATCAAAGTTTGTTGTAACAATGCGTATATTTTGGATGTCATTGAACAGCTTCATGATATTTAGGTGTAAATCATTTGGCTTTTTGTATCGATCGTTTAATATTTCCGCGGCTTTTCTGTTAACAACCGTTTTATCATTCAGTGATAATTGATCCAAGAACAGATCAATGGGTTCGTATAATGGATTATCCTTCTCTCTAAACCTGGACTTTTTACCGATGCTCTCAGCAATCTTATCAGCTAAATCAGAAAAATTAGGCAAGCCAGACGGCTTTCCCATAGAGACACCCGCGCCCGCGAATACAACAACATTGTTTTCCTGGAATGCCCTATAAAGTTGTTTGGGAAAATTTACGGAGGCAATTATTTTCATGTTATCAACCTTTGCAATTTTGAATTACGCTTTAAGAGTTTTCACCTCTTCTTCAGTTAGATCGTAAATCTCAAACACCAAGTAATCAATAGCCTCTTCAATCGCGGTGATTTGGCGTTGGAGCGTTTCCTGGGCATGTGGTGTGACGGGGTTTGATTTGCCAAGTTCAAGCCGACGTTTGACCAGGTCGGAGATTTTTCTGGCTGTTTCTACTTCTTGTGGGTTGTTATTGTCGATTTTGCGGATTGGAATCATGCCAACGTACATAGGTTTATACTCGTAAAAACCGCCTTGTCTGCCAGCGGCAACTTCCCTCATAAAGAAATCAGTAATGGATGAATTTAATATCCCCAAAAGGTAATAATCCTCTAACGGTATGAGCACACTTGGAGCGTTTATGTAGAAACCTTCAAAATCCATAGTGAATTTTGGTTTTTGAGCCAGGTTGCCCCAAGTAATTTTAGGTTTCTCGAAATCTTGATAATATGCAATAGTATCTTGGATTTCGTACCATTCGTAATCTCCAGGTTTTCTACCCTTCCAACCTACACTTGATTTTGTTTTAGGTCTTGGTACAAGTTGATCCTTGAAGTTGTGTAAATGACTATACACTCCAGGGTATAGTTTTATATCTATTCCTCTCCTTGTAAATAAAATATATTTTTCTTTTGGTTCTAACCCATATCTTTTTATATCTTTTCCTTCAAGAAAAGGCTTTATTATTTCCTCACTTCTCGGATCTTCATCTATTATTCTCTTTCTTGTTAAGTCATCAATCACGAACGCATTATTGAATCCTGTGACAATACCTCTTCTCATAATCCCATTGATATATTCAATCAATGGTGTTGAATTTATAGTTATCTTGTCCATTAAGTCTTGGACGGCAACTGTTGATAATGACCAGAGCTCCTGTCCAAAGCGGGTTTGATCTGCAAAGGCTCCATTTTCTGATACATATTCCTCAAGTGATGTAAAGTCGAGTGTTTCAACTGTAGTTACCCAGGGTTGATTGTGTGGGTCTTGCTTGCTAATGCGAAGAATACAGGGATAGGTGGTGGCAGTGCTAAATACTTTCAGGTCGCCAAAGTCGGTTATTTCCTCAATGCATTGTTGACGCATCCATTCGCGCAGTTCAAAGCCATATTTCGCGCGAAGCCATTTGTTTGCCACGATATATCCGAACTGGCCACCTTCCCTTAGGACATTGACACCTTTTTCTATAAAATAAGTATAGAGGTCAGCTGTGCCATTATAGACTTTATAGATGGATTTGTAATAAGGTTTATCGCTGGTGAGGTCTTCCTGCCTGACATAAGGCGGGTTGCCAATGACCGCGTCAAAACCGCCCAGGGCGAAGACCTCAGGAAAGGCATGCTGCCAGTCAAACGGGTTGATGCGCCTGAGTTCATTTTCATCCGGGAAGATTTGATTTTGAAAGTAATCCCAGCCAATCAGCGAGTTGCCACAGCGGATATTGTGGCCGAGGTCGGGCAAAATGCGCTCAAAGCCAAAGGAAAGCTGGCCGGAAGTTGTTTCGAGCAGTTTGAGTAAAAGGGATAGCTTGGTAACCTCTACTGCCTGGGGGTCAATATCAACACCATAAATGTTATTCACCAAAATACGTTTACGCTCGGCATTCGTCAGGCGCCAGCCACCGCCATCGGCGGCGACAAGAGCGGGATTTTTCCCTTTGGCGTAGCTGGTGGGGTCATTTTCAAGATAGTATTTTTCGTGCCAGTCCAGGAGGTATTGATAGGCACCTATCAAAAAAGAGCCTGAGCCGCAGGCTGGGTCTACCACGCGGAGTTTGCTGACCTGAGTGGGTGTTTTACCCTCGAGCAGCCGCCCAACAGTATTCTTTACGATGTAATCGACGATGTAGCTGGGAGTGTAAAATACACCACCGGCTTTGCGCACTTCGGGCTTGACCTCAACTTTGGCTTGTCCACCGCCTGTAACGCGGATGACACTACCTAAAAACTGCTCATAAACCTGACCCAGGATTTCAACCGGGATTTCTTTGAAAAGATAAGGGCAAGGATAGTACATGTCCTCGATGATGTCTTTGAGGACTTTATCATCAATGATGAGATGCGGTGTAAAGTTATCCGGTGGGGAATTTTGTTCTTTTTCATCCGTAAAATGGAAAAGTCCGGAATTGTATTTGTCATCAGCGTGTTTAAAGAGGTTGATGAGCCTGGGATAAACCAGTTTTGGTTTGGGGTCATCTTCTGTAGGTTTAGGATCACCCGCCATTTCTTTGACAGTCGCAATTTCGAGGAGCTGTTGGCTTGGTTGAAGCTCGCGGTCTTCCGCGATACGCAAAAAGATGATGCGGTCGATGGTCATTTGTACCGCATAGTTGAGCAGACGTTCATCGCGCGCTGAAGGATTGCGCAAGGCGATATTACGCGCGAGAGCGACACGCCATTTTTCAATGTCTTTGAGAAATTCGTCGTCAACTTCAGTGGTTCCCTTTTTGGGGCTTGCCTCACTGGCGAATTTATCGAACCTGCCTTTCCAAACAGCGTCTTTTGAGAAATAGTTTTCAAGTTCGTCCCAACGCTCGACATATTCTGTGTAATTAAACAGTTTTAGGCGAGCAGTTGAGGGTTTATCCTTGGGATTGGGCTTGTTGCGACAATCATAAATAGCCAATTCTTCAAAATCTGTGAGGATTGAAATGGGGAGCTTGGCGTTCCAGGCATAACGCTTGATTTGGTAAGCATGTTTAGGGTCATCTTTGATTTTTTCGTGGGGGCGCTTGGCTTCAACAAAGAATTTACGTGTATCACCAATACGAAAAGAATAATCCGGGGCTTTGGTGGTTTCTTCGTATTTAAGCGAATCTTCAACGATGACTTCACGGTACTGAGGCGCATAGCCAGCTTTATTACCGACATCCCAACCCAGGGCTTCAAAAAAGGGGTCTAAAAATTCGCGTCGCAGTTGCGCTTCGTTATAAGTCTGGGAACGGTATTGGTCGATGTTTTGTTTGAACTTTTCAACAAGATCAACAATGACTTTTGGTGCTGTCATAGGCGAACCCCTTTGGAATAAATGTTCTGAAGGAATTATACCCTACTTGAACAGCGTTTTTGAAAAAACAGAGCGCCCTAAATGGCGCTCTGTATACTGTAATAAGATTAGCTGGTTCGCCTTATTCCTCAATCTTCTTCAACTGTTGACCGAGCCAGTAGGCGCGTTCGGTTTGGTAACGGCGTACGACCATGACGCTCACCGGGCTTTCCGCCAGCAGGGTATCATCAAAGAAACCGAAAAGCACATCCGGCTTGAACAAACCCTCGCCCGCGCCCAGGATTAAAAGCTCATAGTCGCCTTGTTTGAGTTCTTCAAGGATGATGTCAATGGCGTTATCCGCCACAACGAGTTTGAATTCCAAATTATCGGGTGTTGAACCCAGCGCGGCATCCGCCACCAGCTGCATTTTGGCGAGTTCATCCTCATATTGCTCATCGTCCAGCTCCTGGCGCACAATGCGCAGAGCGGTCATCGTTTCGCCTTCGTGGTCGAGCATGTTGTTGGCAATTTGAAGCCCAAGCCCCGCGTTTGGACCACTTCCAAGGGAAATGAGAACTTTTTTGACACGTTCTGGCAAGCCCTTATCGCGCACGATGGCAACATCGCGCTGGGCGGTCATCAAAATTTCTTTAAGCACGTTATGGGGTGATTTGGCTTTTTCCGCGTCGCGTGGGAAGCCTAAAAGAAGCAATCTTACATCCTTATGGGTTTGCAATTCCCTGGCAAAGCCTTCTTCAACCCGAGTGGCGGGGACTAACTTGGTATAGAGCGGGAAGTTTTCTTCAATCGCCATATTTCCCACACGCGCCATGGTTTTGAGTTGTTCTTCTTTTTCATGGGCGATTTTCTTTTCGATTTCAGTAGCGGTGAGGGTGAGCGGCGTTTTTACGACCCTGAATAAACACAAGGTGGTGTCGGTTTGTTCACCAATCATTTGGGTAGCCAGGCGCACCAGGCTTTCGGGCGCGCCATCACGTTTCGCGCCGATGAGAATGCGTCCGCCACCTTCGTGCATTTCCAGGGTGGCAAGCGCTTTTTTGCGACTTTTGATTTGTTTATTAATAAAATAAACGACGGTAAAGAAAGCTATAATGCCGGCAAGAAAGAGCAGAGCCATTTTATCCGCGAAGGCGATAATGAGAACACCACCCAGTAAAGCCAAAATGACGGTTACGGGATATAAGGGCACCTTGAAGGGCCGATGCGCTTCAGGATGCATTTTTCGAAGTTTGGGTAACGCCAAAGTCGCCCAAAAGAGCACGAACATATAACCCGCGCTGGAGATGAAGCTCAAAAAGTCCACCACACCAATCGACGCGACCAAGGCACAAACCAAAACAACCCCGGCGATGGCGACATAGGGTGTGCGCCAGCGGCTGAGGCGCGAGAACATGCGCGGCCAGGCTTGATCGCGGCTGAGCGTGAAAGCTTCGCGCGTGGCAGCAAGCATGGCGGTGTTGATGGAGGTCAGGGTAGCTATGATACCCGCGATACTTAACGCCTGCACACCGATGCTGGGCCAAAAACGTAACGCGGCTTGGGTGAGCGCGGTTTCGGAGCCAGCCAGCTCGTCAAAAGGCACGGTGCCAATGGTCACATAAGCCACGGAGCTGTAAATAATCGCGGTCAAAATTAGGCTGACCAAAATACCAATCGGAATGTTTTTGCTGGGGTTAACAACCTCTTCGGCATCATCAGCGATAATCTCAAAACCCACATAGGCATTGTAGACCAAGGCGATGGTGGTGAGCATGCGTCCAATATGGGCTATGGTGCTTTGGTTCTCAAATACTTTCCTGCCGGACTGGAATACTTCCAGGCTGAAGCCAAATTCGCTGGTTAAGCCCTTATAGACGTAAACGCCAAAGATGATAACAAGGAACAAACCAAGCACAATCTGTAGGTTCCCCGCTTTGCTCACACCCCTGAGGTGCATCAATCCCATCAAAACGATAATCGCGACAGCGACCAAAACAATTCCAAATCGGCTGCTACCAAAGCCCGGGATGAGCACCGAAAGCGAATACGCGAAGCCCACCGCGCTGAGAGCGGCATAAAAAACGCTCGAAAGACAGTCCAGCGAACCGACCACAAAATGCAGCCAGCCCTTTCCGAACGCCTCGCCAACGTAGGTCATGGTACCACCGCTAAAGGGTAAGAATGTGGCCAGTTCGCAGTAATTTAACGCGATGCTAAGGGTTAGAAAGCCACCGATAATCAGTGCCAGAACAGCTTCAGGTCCGGCGATGCCCGCGGCGTGACCAGTAAGCACGAAAATTTCCGCGCCAATCGTGCCAGCGGTTCCGAGCATAATCACCTGCCCGAGATTGAGCTGACGTTTGAGTTTACGTTGAGTCATTTTTACTCCAAAGGCCTTGTTGGGGGTCTTTTCAATATTTATTCTGCGCTTGATTCTACTCCTATTCAAGAAAAGTGGCGTGTCAATATAAGCTTTTTAGGGAGACGTTTTAGATAGTTTCCTCTAAAGTGGAAACGGACAACAGTTTACTTTATTACGGAAAGTACTCATTCTTTACGGAATACTGGAAAGTTGTTGATATTGCTGCTATAATGGAAATTAGCTTGGTGATTTAGCTTTCAATGCTTGTTTACTGTATGAGAGCCAAAATGTAACACCTGATGCAAAGCCAAGCCCGAGGAGCACAGTATGCAAACTTACCTTGCCGTTATTGGCGACATAATCGACTCAAAGAAAATCAAAAACCGCGATGAAATTCAGTCCGCGATGAAAAGAACATTTCAAGAGCTGAACCAAGAGCACAGTGATTTGATCGTTTCAAAACTCACTTTGACCATTGGGGATGAATTTCAGGCATTGCTCAAACCCACACGAGGTGTTTGGCAGCTTTTGGACCTGTTAGCTGTCCGTATTTCAGCGCCCTTCCGTTTGGGGCTGGGTTATGGTGAGATCCGAACACAAATTGATCCGAATCATAGCCTGGGCGCGGATGGCGAAGCGTTTTGGCGCGCGCGGGATGCCATCCAGACAGTGCATGTGCAAAATTGGAACGGGCGCTGCCACGTGCTTTTCAAAGGGGGACACAACAAGCAGGATGCCCTCCTAAACAGCTTGATTTTAGCAGCTGAGACCATCAAAGCGCAGTGGACCCATAGTCAGGCGGAGCTCTTTGGCGCGTTGATGAAAGCCGGCATTTATCACGTTGACTTTAATCAAAAAAGCATCGCTGAAGAACTGGGGCTTTCCGAGAGCGCATTGAGCAAACGCTTAACCGCCAGCAATATTAAAGTATACTTTCAGTTAAGAGAAACGCTTGGACCGCTCTTGGAGGATTATGGTAAATGCGCTAAATGATTTTACGATTTTGCTATTGATTGCTCACTTCCTGGGCGATTACCAGCTGCAATGGGAGGCACTGGCAGAAGAAAAAACCCGTAAAGCCACTGGGATGCTCAAGCACTTGGGCATTCATTTTCTGCTTTTAGCCGCTTTGTTTGTGTGGGGACTCTTGCAGGGCTTGGGCATGACATTGCTCTGGCCAGTGATGATTGTCTTTGCTGTTCATGTGTTGGTGGATGTGCTCAAAAAGCAGATTAATCGCAAGCCCTGGGCGCAATCCAAACATAATGCCAAAGTTGCCATTTATCTGGCAGACCAGATTTTGCATCTGCTCGCCATTATTTTGGTCGGCCAATGGTTCTTCGCGGATGTCTGTAAAGCTTTCAGTCTGGGTGGCTTTCTGAGCAGAGAAATGCTCAACTGGGCTCTTCTATTGGTGCTCATCGGCAAACCTGCCAACGTGAGCTTCAAGGTGCTTTTTGAAAAATATCAATACAAAGAGTCTGAAGATTCACAAAAAGACAACGCAATTGAACACGATGTCACGAACCATTTTCCCGAAAGCACTGTTGAGCGCATAGCAGTAGGCCTTGACCCCAGCATGATGACTGCGGAAAAAGAAAGCGCGCCAAAAGAAACGCCCGAAAACCAGCAAACCGTGGCTGGCGCAGGAGCAATCATCGGCAACATGGAACGCATCCTTTCTGCAATCTTTATGGCATCGGGACAATGGGCAGCAATTGGCGTTATCTTTACTGCCAAGTCCATCGCGCGTTTCAAGCAGATTGAAAAGAACAAGCAGTTCGCGGAATATTATCTGATTGGCACGCTCTATAGCATTTTGTATGTTGTCGTG
>MTBK01181320.1_pt1 | contig 40089 bp, 27 predicted proteins | sample 1535981 | NCBI WGS metagenome assembly MTBK01 (sample SAMN06109225, study PRJNA356200) | anaerobic digester metagenome | isolation source: biogas reactors fed with pig manure or primary and secondary sludge | place: Spain | collected 2016-06-30
GTGAGTTTGATCATTTTACAAAATAGAAGAATCCTGCCGAAAAGCAGGATTCTCTTTTTGTATAAGGTTGTATAAAGGGATGTCAGTTTGCTGTCTGTTGTTTCAAACGGTCTTCCACAACCTTTTCAACCATCTCGCCCATAATATATAGGTAATCGGTGCTGACCTTGGCGTTTGTCTTCAAGGCGATAGTTTTCTTAAATACACCCGGACGTCGTGTGGAACCGGTATAATCCACCTTTATGGAATCTTTACCTCCGGGAGGTATGGGAGTCTTTGGGAAGGAGGGAACCGTGCAACCACATGAAGCTGTGGCTGAAAGTATCAGCAGGTCTTTATTTCCGGTGTTTGTAAATACAAACCAGCATGTCTTGTCGCCATTCTTAACATCAAATATGCCGAAATTGTGAGTCCTCTCCACAAATGTCATTTCGGCGTACTTTTCATTGCTGTTCTGTTGCGTACCTTGGGCTTTGACAACCGTTGTGCCTGACAGGATCAGACAGGTTATCGTAATAATTGACTTTATGTTCTTCATATAATACATTTTATATGTTCTGTTTTCGTGTGCTAAGTTATAAAAAATTATAATAACAATCAAATGCTTCAATTCTTTGTAATTTGAGAAAAACGGATTATTTTTGAGGTTAAATAATCTTAATCTTGGAAAGTATGTTTGAGAATAAGGATTTAGTACAATTCAATGTAAAAGGTATCAGTGTTGCTCAGGTTGAGGCACAATTGGAACTATTAAGTAAGGGGTTCCCTTATCTGGAATTGGAAGCGGCGGCTTCAGTGGGAAACGGAATAATGGCAGTTGATGAAAATCAGCGTGATGGTTATATCAAGACATGGGACGCCTACTGCAGCAGCGGTCACCGGATTTTAAAGTTCGTACCGGCTTCGGGTGCTGCCAGTCGCATGTTCAAGGATCTGTTTACTTTCCTTGATGCACCTTATGAAACTCCTGAGACTCCTTTTGAGAAGACCTTCTTTGAAGGGCTGGAAAAGTTTGCTTTCTACGATGAACTCGACGCATCATGTAAAGAGAATGAGGGCAAGTCCATAAGTGAGCTGATAGCCGAAGGAGATTACAAAAGTGTGGTGAAAAATCTGCTGGGAGAGAAAGGATTGAATTACGGAGCATTACCAAAAGGACTGCTCAGTTTCCATAAATACAACGGATTCGTACGTACTCCGCTAGAGGAGCATATGGCTGAGGGTGCCAAGTATGCGTTAGGCGCTGACGGTGTGGCACACCTCCATTTTACCGTATCGCCCGAGCACAGGGAGCTGTTCCGTGCATTAGCCGAAAAAAGCAGTAAGGGCTTGTCAAAGCGTTTCGGAATTGTTTATGACATTACCTTCTCTGAACAGAAGAAGAGTACCGATACGGTCGCATCCGATATGGATGGCAAACCTTTCCGCAACGAGGACGGTAGCATACTGTTCCGTCCCGGCGGTCATGGAGCTCTGATTGAAAACTTAAATGAGTTGGATGCCGATGTGGTCTTTGTGAAGAATATAGACAATGTGGTTCCGGACAATTTGAAATCCGATACGGTCACCTACAAAAAGCTTTTGGCAGGTATTCTGGTCTCGGTCCAGAATCGTATTTTTGACTATCTGAGGCTTCTAGACAGCGATAAGTGTACGCCTGACAAACTCCGTGTAATATCGGATTTTGTGCGTAACACACTTTGTTGCAGAAAACCGGGATTGGATGAAATGTCTGCCGATGAACTTGCAACATGGCTCCATTCCAGACTGAACCGCCCGTTGAGGGTATGCGGCATGGTTAGAAATGTGGGCGAACCGGGAGGAGGACCGTTCCTCGCCTATAACAGCGATGGAACCATCTCACTGCAAATACTTGAGAGTTCGCAGATCAATCTTGCCGATCCTGTTAAGAAAGAGATGTTCACAAAGGGAACTCACTTCAATCCGGTAGATCTGGTGTGCGGCCTGAAAGGATATAAAGGCGATAGGTTCAATCTCCCCGATTATGTTGACAAAAACACGGGATTTGTATCACAAAAGTCAAGCGGCGGGCGCAAACTGAAAGCTCTGGAGCTTCCCGGTTTGTGGAACGGAGCCATGAGTGACTGGAACACGATTTTTGTAGAGGTTCCTCTCACTACCTTCAATCCGGTAAAGACTGTCAACGACCTTTTGCGGCCACAACATTAGTCGGGCTGAAACATCGGCCGAGCGGTTGTACTAACCGGGCTTAAAATAATCAGGGCTCCCAACTCAGGAGCCTTAATTTATGAGCGGTAGACGGGGCACGATCCCGCGACCTTCGGCTTGGGAAGCCAACGCTCTGCCAACTGAGCTACTACCGCATTTTCCGTATGCAAATATAATCCATTTTTAGAGACAGATTCAATAACCGGTGTATCATTTTTCCCTTGTTATGTCGATTACCGCAATTGTGTCGGGATTGGGGACCCGGAAGGTCACTTCGTACTCTTCGATCCAAAATCCGTATTGGCGCTCCGGATCATTCTGATACTGCGGGCGGGGGTCTTCGGCCAGAACGTTTTTTATCTCTTCCAACTTATCTTCCGGTATCCGCTCTAAAATATCATCGGGAATTATGACATTGCGATAACACATAGGAATATCGGCAGTGAATCCTGTAGCGGCATCGGGATAGCTGTCGGTGTAGGGGATATAGGGCTTGATGTCATATATAGGAGTGCCGTCCATCATATCGACTCCCCGTACATGAAGTACCGGACCTTCACGGGTTGTAAGCTCAATCTTTTCAAGAACTACGCATGAGAGGCCGATGGGGTTGGGACGGAACGGTGACCGTGATGCAAAGACTCCGACACGGGTGTTGCCGCCTAGCCGCGGCGGACGTACGGTGGGCGACCATTCCCGGCATACGGACTCTGAAAACTTCCATATCAGCCAAATGTGGCTGAACCCCTCCAGCCCGCGCAGTGCGTCGGGGTTTCGAAATTCGGGATTGAACACTACAGTTCCCTTAAGCGAACTTACCAATCCGCTCTGTCTGGGTATTCCGAATTTGGTCGGGAATCCCGTTCTTATAATTGCAATAGGGCGCATTTTGCAGATAAATGGTGCTAAGGTATAAAAAAAGGATTATTTTTGTATGTTATGGCCCACAAAGGATACGTAAAAATGACAAGTAGAGTAATGGCGACATGGTTTTGCTGCATGCTGCTTGCTATTTGCATATCTTCCTGTTCAAAGAGGGACGATAGGGCTTCAGCGCTTAATAACAAGGCCTGGTCATATGCTCGGATCGATCTGGATTCGACCGAACATTTTGCCCAAATGGCGTATGATATGAGCAAACGCAACTCTGCGGAACGCGCATTTTCAGTAAATATATTGGCTAGAGTAGCTTTCAGCCGTTTGGAATTTGTCAAGGCATGGGAACTCTATAATTCGGTGCCCCAAATTACAGCCAATCTGATGGAGAGGCTGACAGCTAAATTGGGTCTGATGCGCATATGTCAGCGGATATCGGACAATGTCTCATATTATGAGTATAGAAACGAGATATTATTGCTGCTTAGGACATTACATGAAGAGAGTGCGATATTGGATGAGGATCAATATCAACGTATAATTTCACTGGAACGTACGTTCCGGATGGAATCGGCACGTTATTGGTTTGAGTTGGAACAGCCAGCACAAGCCGAATACGAGATGTCATACGTGAAACATGACAATGACTTGATTGAGGACACAGACCGCTACCTTATGTATATGTACATGTATGGACTTGGTGTGGGCTTCGGTTCGGATGGGGTGGAGGATGGGGTAGAGGATCGGCTGCGGGTTCTGGACGAATGTCTTAGAAGCAGTATCCGTGATAAGGATATCAGAATGAAGGCTATGAGTATGAGTGCTATTGCCGGAATCCTGCTTGAATATGGTCCCGAGAATGTTTTGTCAGGTATAAGCGGCGATATGCTCTCCAGACTTAACGCATCGGATGTATCGGCTGACCTGCTGCCTATACAGCTTACCTTGAAATCCATACAGCTTTTTGCACAATACGGGAGTATCTACGACATAATAGATTGCAAAAGACTGTTGGCTGCATGTTATCTTGAACGCGGACTTTATGAGGATGCACTGAATACGCTTGCCGGTACGCTTGAGATGCTGAATAGTAATTGTCGCATCAACTATCCCGAAAATGAGTCACTTGACAGACTTGAACTGTTCAGAGAGGACGGGTTGTTTGTCGAGGAACAATGGATGCAGGAGGCTCCGCTGGCAGCCCTGCCGGAGATGATGAGTGCAATCAGGGAGCAGATCAGTCTTGCATATTCGGGACTGGATGACAAACCGGCTTCGGATTATAACAGGACTATCTATCTGGAGCTGCAGAAGAATATAAGGCTGGACCGCAAGTTTGAGGCCAGAACCGGATTGCTCGAACGTTCAAATAACAGGCTTACCGTTTTGTTGTTTGCAATAGTCGGTATCATTTTACTCTTCCTGCTGTTTCTGGCTCTATTTCACAGGCGCATTGACGCATACAGGAAACGCCATGTCGCCCTTATGCAGAAGGCGGTCAGGCTTTGTGAGGATATTTTGCATCCTCTCCCCGAAGGTTCGGATATAACGGATGAATTGAACCGCCGTGTCTCGCCGTCAATTCGCGAGATTACCGGCGCATCGGAAATTCGGATAGATCCCGAAGGGCATATTAATGTCGATTGGGGTGCAAAAAGGCCTGATAGAAGGAGTCTTACGCTGTTGAACACGATAGAACTGTTCCTGGCCATAGCTTTGCGTAATGCCGAGGAGATGAGATATCAGGCTGACCGGTTGCGTCAGGCTGAAAAGAGACATTATGTTTATCGTATGCATGCCGATCGCAACAAGCGTGAAAATATTGCCCGTAAAACATGCTGTCAGGTGGTTGCCGAATCTTTGCCTTATATCGATAGGATGCGTGCCGAAATAGGGATTTTGACACGCCTCCCATCGGATTCCGCTCAGTATGAGAACAGTTTGCAATATATTCGCGAATTGGCAGGGTATATAAACCGATACAACGATATCCTTTCGGGATGGATACGCATGCGACAGGGAATGGTGAGGCTGAACGTTGAGAGTTTCGGATTGCAGAAACTATTTGACATAGTTAAACATGGAAGCCGAAGTTTTTCCCTGAAAGGTATCACACTGGAGGTTGTTGACACCGATGCTATTGTCCGTGCAGACCGTGTTCTAACGCTCTTCATGCTTAACACCCTTGCCGATAATGCCCGTAAATTCACTCCTTCGGGCGGTCATGTCCGTATCGAAGCTGTCGAGGATAAGGAGTGGGTTGAAATATCTGTCCGGGATAACGGCATTGGATTGAGCGCCGAGGATGTAAAACTCATTAATGAAAACAGGGTATATAATCCCGAGAGTATAGGTTCGGATGATGCCGTACAGCATAAAGGGAGCGGATTCGGACTGATGAACTGTCGCGGCATAATTGACAAATACCGTAAGTCGGATGATATCTTTTCGGTCTGCCGGTTCCATGTGGAGAGTGTTCAAGGTAAAGGCAGCCGTTTCTCTTTCAGACTGCCCAAAGGGGTGAAGCGTGCTCTGACAATACTGGCGCTGCTATTTGCTGTCGGTCCTGCAGGCGCTCAGAACGCTCAGAACGGTGAGCTGAAATACAATCCGGACTCTCTGATAGTCAAAGCGTACAATTACGCCTACATGACTTACCTGTGTAATACCGAAAACAGATATTCCGAAGCTCTGGTCTATGCCGATTCGGCCTTTACGGCTCTCAACGATGATTATTTGGCAAACGGAGGTGACAAGGAACAAATGCTGTATATTATAAACGGTGGAACTCCCCCTGAAACCCGTTGGTTGGAGTCGGGATTTGCCACTGATTACGAAACCATACTATGGCTTCGCAATGAGGTGGCGGTATCGGCTTTGGCGTTGCGTGACTGGCCGGTGTACCGTTATAACGACAATGCGTATCTTAAACTCTTCAAACTCTTTTACAGTGAAAGCAGGATAGAGGAGGATTGCTTGGAACTGCAGCGTTATAACAGCAATCTCTCAATGGCTTTGATCATTTTAGTGGTCATTCTGCTCTTTGTCATTCTGGCCCGCTTTATGATGTATTCCCGACACTGGTTACGTTACCGCAGCGATCTGCAGCAGGTGTTGAGGGTGATAAACCGTATTTCGGAGGTTACATCTGTAAGGGATATTGAGGCTGTGAGTCTGGATGATATTTTGCAGAGGCTTGTTGACGGTATATATGTTGAGATGGAACATCTTTACGATATACGTCAGCTCATAATTTCCGTTATTGACGAAAATAAGACCTATTCTGTTTCGAGTCATGAAAAATCTGTGGATGAACGTCTGCCGGACCGGGTGCGTGAATCCCTTGAGTCGGGCCGTCCGCAATCTACTTCGGACAGGCTCTGTCAGGCTGTCCCGCTTGTTGTCGAGATTGATTCTAACGAACATCTTGTGGGTGCAATCGGACTCTCTCTGAAACATAAGCCCGATGAAACGTGGCAAGTGATAACCGATATGGTAACCCATTATTTGGCCACTGCGCTCTATAGTTGTGTCATGAGGTTCCAGTCGGGACTACGCAGTCTGGAACAGATACAGGAGGATTCAGACCGTATAAGATTTGAAGACAACCGTCTGCATGTGAGCAATCTTGTTTTGGACAATTGTCTCTCAACGTTGAAACATGAAACCGTATGGTATCCGAACCGTATTATGCAGATGGCTAACGATGAGGCAAATGCCCGGGAGATGCAGGAACTGGTTGATTACTATCGTGAAATATACGGAATACTCAGTCAGTATGCACTTGCTCAGACAAAAGAGCGGCTTGTCCATCTGGAAAAGATAGATGTTGACGCACTTTTCAGACGCTTGCTCTCATGGTACGGGAAAAATCGGAATGGAAAGGATACCCATCGGCTTGAGATTTCGCAGAACGGTCTTTTTATGAGCGGCGACAGGGCGATGATTGAGTATCTGATTGAGAATCTGCTTGAAAGCAGCCAGGAGGGAGGCCCGATGCGTCTGGATGCAATCCGTGACGGGAGATTTGTCAGAATTTCGCTAAGCCGGATTTCCGATGCTGAGCCTGAGAGAAACTGCGATACACTCTTCTCCACGCTTGAAAACAGGGATAATATGGCATATGTGATATGCCGTCAGATAATCCGTGAACATGACGAAGTGTTCGGACATACGGGCTGCCGGATAAATGCCGAATGCAAATCGGACGGAACGGTAATTTGGTTTACGCTTCCGGCTTGGGAATAAAAAATTTAAAAGATGATATGGAAAAGATTAAGGCTATTGTTGTTGAGGACGTTTCACTTGAACTGAAAGGAACTCTCTCTATAATAAGGAACGACATTCCCGAAATTGAGGTGACGGGAACTGCACAGACGGAACGTGATTTCTGGAAGCTGATGAAGGAGGGTCCCGAACCGGATCTTGTCCTGCTGGATCTAGGTCTTGGCGGCTCTACAACAGTAGGGGTGGATATCTGCCGCCGTCTTAATTCGGATTATCCGAATGTAAAGGTGCTTATCTTTACCGGTGAACTGCTTAATGAAAAGCTATGGGTCAATGTGCTTGAGGCAGGTGCAGAGGGCATAGTTCTCAAGACCGGTGAACTGCTTACCAGAGGTGAGGTAATGGATGTCATGTCGGGCAAACGTTTTGTCTTCAACCAGCCCATACTTGAAAAAATGGTGGAACGTTTCAGCAAATCCGTGAAGGAAGAGGGTAGGCAGCGGAGTGCCTTCATCACATACGAGATTGACGAATATGACGAGAGATTCCTGCGGCATCTGGCATTGGGATATACCAAAGACATGATAAGCGAGCTGCGTACCATGCCTTTCAGCAGCAAGTCGCTTGAAAAACGTCAGGCAGATCTTGTGACCCGCCTCTTCCCCGATGGCGAACAGCGCGGGGTCAATGTCACACGTCTGGTCGTAAAAGCTATTGAACTGAATATTATAGACCCTTCAAGACTTGAAGCCGATGAGTGAACGTCAGTGCCGCAGATTTCCACATCCGGCGATAATCTACCTGATAATGCTTGTTCTCGTGATAATGATATCATGGATAGGCAGCATATTGGAAATACGCTCAATGGAAAGGAACAGTGATATCATATTGCAGAGTGTTTTGAGTGAACAGGGCATCCGATGGTTTATACGGAATGCCGCTGCCTGTTTCAGCACTGCGCCTGCAGGCGAGGCGTTGATGATACTCATGGCGATGGGCATAGGGCATGGAAGCGGCTACTTCAGAGCTCTGCGCCGCATGAGACTGTTATCGCCCAAGGAGAGGGTATCGTTGATCATAAGCATGGTGGTTCTGCTGCTGTATATTCTCTTCATAGTCATGGATTTCCTTTTCGGAAGTTATTCTCTTCTGGGAGTTTCAGGTACGTTGAAGGGAAGCCCTATGGCCGAGGGCGCCGTATTTCTTTGTATGCTTGCCATAGCCTTGCCTGCAACGGTTTATGGCATTTCGGTCGGTTCTATAAGGTCGGCTGACGATTGTGTCGCAGCTTTTTCGGTTATGATAGGTCCGGCAGCATCATTTCTCATCACAATGCTTGTTGCATCCCAATTGATCCAGGTTATTTTATACACCAATTTTGATGTTATGCTGGGCATAGGACCGCGTTTGATGCGGCTCATATCCTTCCTCTTATATTGGACTCCGCTCCCTCTGATTATCTGCTCAAATCAAAAAAGGGACAAAGAGGTTTGAAAAGCGAAAAAAAACCTCTATTTTTGCGCCCGCAAAAGCATGGTTCCGTAGCTCAGTTGGATAGAGCAACAGCCTTCTAAGCTGTGGGTCTTGGGTTCGAATCCCAACGGGATCACATAAAACCCCGCTAGAATATATCCTAGCGGGGTCGCTTTTTTAAAAAGGCCAAAATCGCGCCAAAATCGTGCTAAAATTGTGCCCCATTTGTGCCCCATTTTTTTATGCCCCTCTATCGAATTGCCCCGTCCATTTTGGGAATCGGTCAAATGTCCGCATTTACCTGAAATACCGCAAATTATATTTATATCCGCATAGAGAATGCTAATAATTGCTTACCTTTGTCCCATTCATCCTTATAAGTACCATATGAAGAATACATTTTTTTTCCTTTTGAGTCTTGTTCTTTTAGGAGCATGCACCAGTAATCCTCGTGAGTTTACAAATCCCCGGTCCTATGCTGATAACACCTGTGATTGGATGAAAGAACTGCGTATCACACATGTAGAGTTTGCCGATACGGCCACCATTCTCACATTCTCTTACAAGTCAAGTCTGCCATCATACCGACTCAGCGTAGGCCCGCAGACATATCTTTCCGATGAAAAAGACCGTCATTACAAGGTTCTCTTCATGACAGAACACATGCTTGGCGAATTCTTCTCCGCAGGCCCGGAAGGCACAACTTTTCATGTAGGTTTCGAGCCCTTGCCTGCCGGAACCAGAATATTCGATATGATAGAAGGCATGGGTTCCAATTATTTTAAGATTATTGGAATACACGATTCGACATATACTCTTGCCAAGCCTAAATTCAGCCGAAAGGAATTGGCGGAAGCTAAACAGATCCGTAGCAGTATCTTTAAGCCGGGTGTAGTGACATTACGCGGAACTATCGTAGGGTATGACCACAATGATGGTTTCCGGACCTACAAGCTGCATTATTCGGACTATCCCGCCGACATTAATAATACATTGGCTCTTGATATAGATTCCGAAGGTAATTTTGAATCATCATTTGATGTCAATTATTTTTTTGGCGGAGCAATCGTTGACCATAATAACAACTGGTATGAATTTATTGCCCAACCGGGTGATACACTGAATATTACTTTCTATAAGGATGGCTCTGTAAACTACTCATTATCCGATGGCCGTCCGTATCTACTTAGAAATTATGTGCGGTTTTCTTCAGGTTTGAATGTCGTTGACAACAGTAAATTCCAGTTTACTGACTCCATAGATTGGCCGTCGGTTCTCGACTATGCATGGAAGTGCAAAAAACGTGGACATGATTATATTGACTATGTTGCTTCCAAGTACAATCTTACGGCCTTTGAATACCAGTATGCAAACATCATGATGGAGAATAGCATACTGGAGAGTTATCTCGATTGCCGTATGGATATTAGTTACCAGTATATAACATACATTACATCAACAGAACATGTTGACACAACAAAAATAATAGAGATAACAGAAAACTCAGATCGGATTCTTGCAGACTCTGCGGGGTTAAACTTTATAGCTGATTTCACGGCCAATGACTCACTAATGCTCATCATGCCCGTTCAGTGGGTAATATTCAACCGTTATAAGTATGATCGTGCATTTTACAAATCGGTCGTAAATTTGGATTCTCTTAAGGGTAAGGTCGATGATGCCACGTTATATGCACTTGAATCATATATGACGGACTCCATACACCTCGCCAACGATATGAAACTATTCGGTGCCTCAGAGCCGTCGCTGTTCGGAAAGATATGCATGATGCAGGATATTGACCGCCATCTTGAAACTCTTAATACAATCTTGATTCTTTATGCCGTTGCCAATCCGGATAGTGTACTCACGTCATATATGACTAAAATGAAGGGCCTTCTGAATGATGCAAACCTTGAGGCACGTGCTGACCGGATATATCAGGATTATTTCCGCAAGCAGGTTCCTTATTGGGATCTTCCCGAGTGCAGAGGCAAGGAGGTATTGAAATCCATACTGGCAAACTACCCCGGCAAGTACGTCTATATAGATTTCTGGTCTACAGGATGCGGCCCCTGCATATCCGGTATAAAGAGATGTTACAACAATCGTCGTGAGCTGATGACCGGGAAGCATGACAAGTTTGTCATGATATTCATTACCAGTGACCCGGAAGAGGCATACGAGCCTTTCCGTAAAGAGTGGCTTGAGGGAGCAGAGAGCTACCGCCTTTCACAGGATGACTACAATGTACTGGCAGGAATGTTCAATTTTTCTGCAATACCACACCACGAGATGATAACTCCCGATGGCCGTGCCGTTACCAACGTACCGGAAATGTTTGTCGTCAATCCTGATGACCCCGATCCAGAGCTACAGTCAAAACAATAGTATGTGACGTAGGATGAGGGTATCTCTAACAGAATAGGTATCACTCGAGTGTGGAGTAAGCGGCGGGAATCTTCTTGACATACCCCTGAGCGGTGAAACTGGCAATGAGAACCCCATTTTCATTATGGATGAAAACGGTTGCCGAAGGAATTTTGTAGTGTGGCGAAGTTATCTTTCCCGAAGCGGTGAGTACATCGCCAAGCTTGGCTGCCACATGGTAGTAAATGGTGGAATTGATGCCAAAGGCTATATATTCACCCTGATTGACGAGAGCGGCAAATACCAGGTCGGCAAGTGTGAACAGGGCTCCGCCCTGACAGATGTTGCCCGCATTCAGGTGATTTTCACCCACTGTCATAGATGCCTCGGCCGTTCCCTTGCCTATTGATGTCAGTTGAATCCCGTTTACCTTGGCATATCGGTCGCGATCGTTAAGAATATCCTTAAGAGTCATAATATTACGTTTTATGGATGTTTGTTTATCCAACTATGAAAAAAACAATGCTGTGTATTCCATTTTCCGATGCGAAGATACGAAGAAATAAGATACAATCTTGGTATTTATAATTATTCATAAGTTATTAAATAAATATTAATTTTTTCTATATTTTTCGCTTACATCTTGGCTGTTATGCACTTTTTGTGTAATTTCGCACGAATTTGAATCATGCATAATTATTTCGTTAAATATGTTCAGACAATTAAGTGAGAAGGTCAGATACATAGGTGTTGACGATACCGCGCTGGATCTTTTCGAGGGGCAGTATATTATTCCTGACGGCATCTCATACAATTCTTATCTTATCCTGGATGAAAAGGTTGCGGTGCTTGATACGGTTGATGACTGTAAGGCCGATGAGTGGAAGGAGAATCTCCGTGAAGCTCTTGACGGCCGGAATCCGGACTACCTTGTAGTACATCATATGGAGCCGGATCACTCTGCTCTGACAGGCTGGATGCTTGAAGAGTTTCCTTCAATTAAAATTGTGGGCAGCGCAAGAGCTATACAGATGATGCCGCAATTTTTCGACGGAATCTCTTTGGAAGGGAGGACGGCAGCCGTGAAAGAGGGCGATTTACTTGACCTTGGAAGCCATAAGCTGCGTTTTATAGGCGCTCCTATGGTGCACTGGCCTGAAGTCATGGTCTCATTTGACGAATATGACGGTACGCTTTACAGCGCCGATGCTTTCGGTAAGTTCGGAGCGTTGGGAAAGTGCGGTTTTTATGGCCGTGACGATGATGACTGGTCATGCGAAGCCCGTCGCTACTATTTCAATATTGTAGGTAAATTCGGCGCACAGGTCCAGACGCTTCTGTCTAAAGTATCATCTCTTCAGATAAGTTCAATCAGACCTCTGCACGGTCCTCTGCTTGAGGATAATTTGGAAGAATATGTTAATCTCTATGATATATGGAGCAAGTATATGCCCGAGACTGAAGGCGTCTTTATAGCATGTGCCTCAATGCACGGAGGTACGATGGAAGCGGCAAAAGAGCTTGCCGAAATACTTCGCAGCAAGGGAGCCGAGAGAGTTGTCCTCTCTGATCTATGCCGATCGGATGTGGCCGAAAATGTTGAGGATGCTTTCAGATATTCAAGAATAATCCTGGCGGCGCCGTCATACGAAGGAGGACTCTTTACACCGATGTATGATTTTCTGCACAGACTGCAGATAAAAGGCTATTCAAACCGTATTGTAGGTATTATTGAAAACGGTTCATGGGCTCCATCGGCAGGTCGTGTGATGAAGGAGATGCTTGGCAGCATGAAGAACGTGACGGTGGTCAATCCTGAAGTCACAATCCGAAGCAGAATGAAGAGTTCGGACCTTCAGGCTATGACATCTTTGGCCGATTCAATTCTTCAACAGACACTTTAAATACGTAATAAACACTTTTATAAAACACTTTAATAAAATTAGTTATGAATGTTGACAATTTTATGTCAGAGCTGGCGATCCGCCATCCCGGTGAAAAAGAGTATCTGCAGGCAGTACGTGAGATCCTGCTGAGTATAGAACCCGTATATAACATGCATCCTGAGTTTGAGAAGGCCAGAATAATAGAGCGTCTTGTCGAGCCGGACCGTACATTTATTTTCAAGGTGCCATGGACCGATGATAATGGAGAGATCCATGTCAATACCGGTTATCGTATTCAGTACAATAATGCCATTGGACCGTATAAAGGTGGCTTGAGGTTCCATAATTCGGTTAACCTTTCCATACTTAAGTTCCTCGGATTTGAACAGATTTTCAAAAATGCCCTGACCACATTGCCCATGGGTGGCGGAAAGGGTGGTTCGGATTTTAGTACACGCGGCCGTTCCAGCGCCGAAATCGAACGTTTCTGTCATAGTTTCATGCTCGAGTTGTGGCGCAATATAGGTCCCAATACCGATGTTCCTGCCGGTGATATAGGCGTGGGAGCACGTGAGATAGGTTATCTGTACGGTATGTATAAAAAATTGACCCGTGAGAATACCGGTGTTTTGACAGGTAAGGGTCTTGTTTACGGAGGTTCCCGCATACGTCCTGAGGCTACGGGTTTTGGAGCTCTCTATTTCGTAACTCAGATGCTTGAAACAGCCGGCGATAGTCTGAAAGGGAAGACGATTGCGATTAGCGGTTTTGGCAACGTGGCCTGGGGAGCTGCTAAAAAAGCTACGGAACTTGGAGCAAAGGTAGTCACTCTGTCAGGTCCTGACGGATATATTTATGATAAGAATGGTCTTAATGATGAGAAGATTGCCTACATGCTCGAACTGCGTGCTTCAAATAATGACGTTGTAGAGCCGTTTGCTAAGAAATTTGGAGTTGAATTTATAGCCGGCCACAAGCCCTGGGAGCGTAAGGTGGACATTGCCATGCCCTGTGCGACACAGAATGAGCTGAATGGCGACGATGCAAAACAACTGGTCTCCAACGGTGTGAAGATGGTTGCCGAGGTCTCCAATATGGGATGCACCCCTGAGGCGATAGATACTTTCATCAATGCCCGTATCGTTTACGGTCCCGGAAAGGCGGTTAATGCCGGCGGTGTTGCCACTTCGGGACTTGAGATGACTCAGAATGCCATGCATTTGTCATGGAGTGCCGATGAGGTTGACGCACGTCTGCATACTATTATGTCCGATATACACGACCAGTGTGTGCAGTACGGAACGGAGTCTGACGGCTACATAAACTACATGAAGGGTGCAAATATTGCAGGTTTCATGAAGGTTGCCCGCGCTATGCTTGAAGAGGGTTATCTGGGATAATCTTTGCCGCTTCAGTATAAGTATATGATTAAGGAGAGAATTCGCGAACTGCGTCGCTTAATGATGCAGTGGGGTTGGGACGCTGCAGTAATTGTAGGTTCCGACCCTCATAACAGCGAATATACTCCTTTGCGCTGGCATCAGCGTATGTTTATAAGCGGCTTTACGGGTTCGGCCGGTACGGTAGTCATTACCAAGGATAAGGCGGGGCTCTGGACGGATTCCCGCTATTGGATACAGGCGGAACGCGAATTGGAGGGGAGCGGGATAGAGCTTCACAGAACCGTGTCGGTCGAAGATACTGACTGGCTTGAATGGATAGCCGGCAATATAGGACCAGGCGGCAAAGTGGGTGTGGATGGTTTCTGCATGAGCAAGGGCCAGGCTGCCGAACTTCAGCGCATGCTGGACCCGAAGGGATCACTAGTGGTCTCAAAACCCGATTATTTGGATGCTTTATGGCCGGACCGTCCCGATATGCCTCAGGAGCCGGTCCGGATCCATGAAGTCCGGTATGCAGGAAAGAGCAGGGATGAAAAGCTCGGTATGTTACGTTCTCTGCTGGAAGAGAAGGGATGCATTTATATGCTTGTAAGCTGTCTCGATCAGATAGCCTGGCTGCTTAATATCCGTTCGAACGACGTACTATACTGTCCTTTTGTGATCTCATTTGCAATAGTAGGGCCATATAGGGTGACTCTGTTTGCCGGGGAATCCAAGTTTTCAGATTCGGTAAGAGAGGAACTGTCGCAGTCGGGGGTTGATCTGTTGGCTTACGATGGTATAGGAGACTATATTTTGTCCATGAAGCCTGAGGGAAAGATACTTATTGACCCTTCTACGCTGAACTTTGAGATAGGTCATGCTGTTGATCGGACTTTCGGGCAGGCAGGACAGGTTTTTGCACAATCCCCGATTGAACTTATGAAAGCTGTCAAGAATAAGACAGAAATAGAAGGTTTTCGCAGAGCCTATATTCAGGATGGCATTGTACAGACCCGTTTTTTTCGCTGGCTTGAGGAGGCCGTCTCTTCGGGACAAAAGATAACGGAAGCGGATGCGTCCGACAAACTGCATCTTCTCAGAGTCGAAATGCCCGATTTCATTGACGAAAGCTTTGAGACCATATCGGCTTACGGCCCCAATTCGGCGATGCCTCACTATTCGACCGTACGGGGCAGAGATGCTATTCTGGAACCCCGCGGCCTCTATCTGAATGACAGCGGTGCACATTACAGCTATGGTACAACCGATATAACCCGAACCGTACCGTTAGGTCCTCTGACCGATCTTGAAAGAGAGGATTACACCCTATGTATGAAGGCCATGATAGACCTTGCAATAGCTATTTTCCCAACCGGTACTCCCGGGTGTCGTCTGGATGCTGTTGCGCGCAGACCGTTGTGGCAGACAAAACGGAATTTCGGCCATGGAACCGGCCACGGAGTCGGGAATCTGCTTTCGGTCCACGAGGGTCCGCAGAGTATCAGACAAAATCTTAAAGATCAGCCGTTTGTTCCGGGAATGATAACCTCAGTCGAACCCGGAATTTACAGAGAGGGTTATCACGGTGTGCGTCACGAGAATATGACGCTTTGTATTCCTGCAGGTGAGAATCAATTCGGCAGTTGGCTTGCTTTCGAAACTCTTACCCGTACATATTTGGATACCGGTCCCCTTATTCCTGAAATGCTGGACAAAGATGAGAGGGAGTGGCTAAATTCTTTTAACGAAACGGTTTTCAGGGAAATTTCTCCCTTTTTGTCTAAAGCCGATGCCGGTTGGCTCGAAAAAAAGACCCGCCCGATTTAAAAAAACAGTTAGTTATATTTACAAAACATAAGAGGGTTGTCTAATTTTATCCGAATTAGTTATAAAATCAGACAACTTTCTTTTTTTTTACAATTTTCGTTTGGCGCAAGATTCGGATATGGATATTTTTATAACAGTATTTAAAAATACCATGAAGACATAATTATTCGTACGAATGGTCGTCTTTTGAACGGACATTGCATTATGCTAATGACGGTTAAAAGACGACTAATTTTTTGAGACAACAGAGTATTAAATGGTTTATAAGTTTGATGAGACAAAGCATAAAGCAGGGAATTTTAATATAGAGGTTATATGCTGTGGATTGGGATAACCCTCAAAAACAACGGAAGACCCGCTCCACAGCGGATCTTCTGTTCTCAATAGTCCTTTTCCAATAATTGAAAATTAGATAAACCGGTTTCACAACCAATCTTCTCTCCTTGTTTGCGTTACAAAGATAAGATGATTGTTAGGTTGTAAAAACTAAAAAAATCAAATTATATTTAAAAAGCATTTATTTTCTGATAAAAATATTATTCAAAAATCAATATATATGCGATCGGCTTGATTGTTGGGAAACAGAAGAGCGGGACTTCACAGTTCCGCTCGCCTTGAAATAAAATCTAATACCATGAAAAACACAAGACAAATATAATGCAGATATCTGTTTTATCCAAGAGTTGGATTGTTTTTTTTTAATTTTGCAAGGGAAAAGTACCTCTTTTCTGAAGATTTATGCCGAAATATGAAAATTCAATCAAAGGATAATGAGAAAAGGATACTCTAAATCTTACAGAGCGGATAATATAAAACGTTTTCCTGTCAGTGAAGGTACAACGTTATTGCCATTCCTCTTTTCTATAATGCCCAATATGAGTAGGACCGAGGTTAAGAATTTACTCAAATATGAACATGTAGCTTTAAAAGGTGAGGTGGTCATTTGACACGCCTCTTTTGCCTGATGATGTGGTTGAGATTAATTTTGGACGTCCGTTTTACAAATTTAATGATCCTTATGTAAATATATTATATGAAGATGAATGGCTGGTGGTCATTGAGAAGGCTTCGGGGCTTCTTTCGGTAGCAAACGATAATTCCAGGGATAATAACGCTTTTCGTATTGTAAGAGATTATGTACGTAATTGTAATCCCGAATCCCGGCTATATATATGTCACAGACTTGACCAATATACTTCCGGAATACTTGTCTTTTCAAAAGATGAGGATTTGATGCGGGAACTCAGGTCAAATTGGGGTTTTTATATTAAGGAACGTAAATATATGTGTGTTACAGAGAATGTCCCTGCCATTCCGGAGGATACGATACGAAGCTATTTGATTGAAAATTCACGCATGCAGATGTGTTCCACAAATGATTCCGAACAAGGACAGCTGGCCGTGACACATTACAGGGTGATCCAATCCCGGGACAGGTATGCTCTGATAGATGTGGAGATATTCACCGGTAAGAAGAATCAGATAAGAGTACATATGTCCGATTTGGGATGTCCGATTGCAGGAGACCGGAAATATGGGGCGGAGACAAATCCCGGTCGCAGACTTATGCTGCACAACTACAGATTCACTTTCATTCATCCTGTAACAGGCGAGCTGATGCGTTTTTCCCTGTCAACACCGCAGATATTCAGAAAACTGACTCAATAATATATTATTAAATAAGGTCTTAAACAGGGAACGACATTTTTATTTTTATTGTTGGTTTTTCCTCGGAGAAGGTCAGCCGAAGGTGGTCAGAATGAGGCCAAATACTCTTTGATGTTGGTCGGTAAAACCCTTTGCAGTCGAGAGTTTTCTATTTCAGAGTAATCCTGAGTCTAAAAACTCCAAAAATGATTCCACGTCGGGATTGAAGGTGTAGGGACCTGCCTTAAGATTCCCTTTTGCATCGATCACAACATAGAAAGGCTGCGCATTGGCTCCGAATTTGTGACGTTGAAGCAGACTCCATTTGTCGCCGACAGTGCGTATTTTTACTCTTGTTCCGTCTATATTTACAGTTACAGGTTTGTCAAGGGAGGTTTTGTCATCGACAAAAAGAGATACCTGAATGAAATTGTCACTTATCTTTTTTGCAACCCTGGTATCATTTCGTAAGGCTGTCTCCATTTTGCGGCAATTGACACATCCGTATCCGGTAAAGTCAACCAACACCGGTCTGCCGTTTCTCGATGCCGACTCAAGAGCTTCGCTGTAGTCCGTAAACTGAGGGTCGAATCGGTTATCTTTTTTCCCAAAAATCTGAGTGCTCATCGGGGGTGTGAAGGCGCTTATGGCCTTTAACGGAGCGCCCCAAAGACCCGGGACAAGCCATGCTGCGAATGCAAAACAGAGAATTGCCGAAACAGTTGCCGCTATTCCGGGTTTTGAACGTTTCACGCCTTTTTTGAAATTCAGGACTCCGATCAGGTAGAGTCCAAGCAGGATGGCAATTATGATCCACAGGATTATGAAGAGGTCGCGCGGCAGTATTCCCCATCCGTAGGCCATATCGGCTACCGACAAGAACTTTAGTGCAAATGCGAGTTCAATGAATCCGAGGGTCACCTTTACCTTCTCCATCCAGCCTCCCGACTTGGGTATCGACTGCAGCCAGCCGGGAAACATTGCAAATAGTACGAAAGGGATAGCCAGGGCTAAAGAGAAGCCCAGCATGCCGACAGTAGGGGCCAGAATGCTTCCGGTCGATGCCGCATCGACCAGCAGGAAGCCTATAATAGGGCCGGTGCAGGAGAATGATACTATTGTAAGGGTCAGAGCCATGAAGAATATCCCTCCGAATCCGCCCGACATAGCCCGTCGTCCCGTACCGGTACTCCAGCTGGCAGGCAGGGTGAAATCGAACAATCCGAACAGGGCGAGTGCGAAGACAACCAGAATAAGGAAGAAGGCTATGTTGACAATGGAGTTGGTGGCCAGTGAGTTGAGGGCATTGGCTCCAAAAATCAGAGTTATGGTCAATGCCAGTGTCACATATACGATGATTATGGAGAATCCGTACAGAACAGCGTCCCTAATCTCGGATTTTCTATCTTTGGCTCTTTTCATGAAGAAACTGACCGTCATCGGTATTATAGGCCATACGCAAGGGGTGAGCAGGGCAATCAGGCCGCCTAAAAAACTGGTAAAGAAGAGCCTGGTAAGACCGATTCCTTTTGTTGACACACCGTTTCCGGAACTATAGGTTACGGGTTCCCATTGCTGCTCGTCATATCCCTCTAATGAGGAGAGGTCGGTGTAATTGTCATTGGCCTCTGACAGATTGGCAACAGGTTCCGATGAGAAGGTGAATTCGGAATATTGTGGCGGCAGGCAGCTTTCGTTATTGCATGCCCCGAAGGCTAAAGCTCCTTCAATATGCCATACAGGAGCGGTAAGTCTGAAATCCTGAGTGAAAATCACCTTTTTTTCAAAATAGCTGACCTCCATTTCGAAGACTTTGTCGTACATAGTCTTCTCGTCCCCTTTGAATCGGAGCGGTCCTAACGGTGAAGCTCCCGATATCGAGTCGTAACGGACTGACGCTCTGGTAGGACCTCCTTCGGGAACCGTTACGGAATAGACATGCCACCCATTTGAAATAGTTACGTCGAAACTGACGCTTAGAGTATCCGATGTCTGTTTTACAGACTGTTTTACACTGACGGGACTGCCGGACGACAGGTCGGAGAGGTTAAACTGTGGTGAAAGCAGCAACAGACAGGCTGATAATAAAGCTGAGAATGACATTTCAATTTTTAGAATTTCAGCGCGAAGATATAGAGAAAAAATGGAATAGCGCAGAAAAGTTTATATCTTCGCGTATTATAAAATAAGGTTCATATGAACAGAAGATTTACATTTGGTATTCTGGCAATCGTTGTCGCTGCAGTTTACCTTATACTATTTGGAATGAAGGAGGAAAACGGAAGTACGGTTAACATCGGAAAAAGTGAAATTACGATCGAAGACGGCGTTCTTACGCCTGAGGTCCTGTGGGCAATGGGAAGGATAGGCGGGGTAACCGTATCGCCTGACGGTTCGATGATAGCCTATCAGGTTTCTTACTATAGTGTAGAGGAGAATGCGTCTCATACGGTGTTGTATGTAATGACTGACAAGGGTGAAGATCTAAGGATGCTTACGGGCAACCACTGGTCCGAACACAGCCCTGCCTGGCTGGATAATGAGAGGATTGCATTTCTTTCAAATGAATCCGGCAGTCAGCAGATATGGGTGACAGACAAAAAGGGCAAGCGTCGTTCAAGGCTCTCCGATACCGACCGTGATGTTGAGGGTTTCCTCTTCTCGCCCGACCTAAACAAGGTTTTGATGGTTATGAGTGTTCCCAATCCTTCGGTAAAAGAGGTGCAGTATGCCGATCTGCCTTCAGCAACCGGTCGGGTAGCTGATGACCTGATGTTCCGTCACTGGGATAGCTGGGTAACTCAGCTTCCTCATCCCTATGTGGCTGATTTTGACGGGACCGGAATATCATCGGAAGTCAGGGATATAATCGAAGGTGAACCTTATGAGAGTCCGCTGCGTCCGTTTGGGGGCGTGGAACAGTTCGCATGGTCGCCGGACAGCCGTTTTGTGGCATATACCTGCCGCAAGAAGCAGGGCTTAGAGTATGCTAAAAGTACTGATTCGGACATATACCTTTTCGATGTAGAAAAGGGTGCTACTCTGAATCTCTGTAAAATAGAGGGCGAAAAGGATCGCAATATGGGGTATGACATAAACCCGCAATTCTCTCCTGACGGCAACTACATGGCCTGGCTCAGCATGGAACGTGACGGATATGAGAGTGACCGAAACAGACTCTACGTCATGGATATGGAGACCAAACGCAAGTGGTCGGTCTCTGAAAATTTTGACAGTAATGTAGATGCTTTTATTTGGGAATCCGACGGTTCTTGCTTCTATTTCATCGGTTCCTGGAATGGAAGGATGGCGCTGTTTACAGTTGATTTGGAAGGAAATATAGTGCCTATGAGTGATGATACGGCAGACTTCAATTCGCTGGCATTGGCCAGAAACAATCGCATTATTCTGACCAGGCAATCCATGCAAAATGCCACTGAAATATACTCTTTTGACCTGAGGAGAGGTTTGGCTGAAAAGATTTCCCATGAGAATGACCATATTTTTTCCCAGTTGGATAACATAAGGGTAGAGGAGCGTCACATTACCACCTCAGACGGTAAGGATATGCTGACTTGGGTAGTCTATCCTCCAAATTTTGATCCTTCAAAGAGCTATCCTACGCTGCTTTTCTGTGGGGGTGGTCCGCAGAGCATGGTGTCGCAGTTCTGGAGCTATCGCTGGAATTTCCGTATAATGGCTGCTCAAGGTTATATAGTGGTGGCACCAAACCGTCGCGGTCTGCCCGGCTTCGGTCAGGAGTGGAATGAACAGATTAGCGGCGATTATGGCGGTCAGTGTATGAAAGACCTGCTTTCGGCCATCGATGAGGTAAGCAAGGAGCCTTATGTGGACAGTGAGCGTCTGGGATGTGTGGGAGCCAGTTTCGGCGGTTATTCGGTATATTGGCTTGCAGGTCATCATGAGGGTAGGTTCAAGGCATTCATAGCTCATGACGGTATATTCAATTTGGAACAGCAGTATGTAGAGACCGAGGAGATGTGGTTCCCGCAGTGGGATATGGGCGGTCCCTATTGGGAGAAGGAGAATGCGATTGCCCAACAGACTTATGCCTCCTCGCCGCATCTTTTTGTTGACAAATGGGATACTCCGATCCTCTGCATACATGGAGAGAAAGATTACAGGATAATCTATTCGCAAACTCTGTCGGCATTTCAGGCAGCCCGTTTGCACGGGGTTCCGGCCCAGTTGCTGCTCTTTCCCGATGAAAATCACTGGGTGCTCAAACCGCAGAACGGTATTCTGTGGCAACGCACCTTCTTCGGATGGTTGGAAAAATGGCTTAAGTGATTATGCTCAAACAGGCATAACAGTCTTTTTTTAGATCTGTTATTATCACTTGCGCTGTTGTCTTTGCAAACGCTCCTGCTCTTTTTGCATGGCTTCAAGCCGTGCCATCAGGCTGCTCCCTTTGTTGCGTTTGTTGGGGTCATTGCGCGATGCCTGATAGTTAGCTTCAAGTTTTTCCAGAATCTTCTTGTCATCGGTTGACTGCCGGAGCCAAATCATAGTTATTATATTGACGAGACCTGTAATGAAATAGTAGTAACAGAGTCCTGACGAATAGTTGTTGAATGTGAAAAAGAATACAACGGGCATCAGATACATCATCCATCTCATCATTTTCATCTGATCTTCTTGTCCGGGAGCCTGTTGTTGCTGCTTCATCGAAATTACGGTATTTATGATGTTTGTCAGACAGAAGAGTACACAGAAAATGCTGAGGTGATTGCCTATCAGAGGAATGCTGTTTTCCCAGTGTATTATGTCATCAAATCCTGTCAAGTCGGTTGCCCAAAGGAAGCTCTGCTGACGAAGCTCAATAGCATTCGGTACGAAGAAGAAGAAAGCCATCCATACGGGCATCTGCACAAGGGCAGGAAGGCAACCGCCCATTATTCCCACACCATATTTATTGTAAAGCGCCATAACCTCCTGTTGTTTCTGCATTGCGTCTTCAGGTTTGGGATATTTGGCGTTGATCTCATCGACATAGGGTTTGAGTGCGCGCATCTTTGCCGACGACATGAATGACTTGAATTGTGCAGGGAATACTATTATTTTCACAATTATTGTCATGAGAAGAATGACAAGACCCATGTTCAGGTTCCACTTTGAGAGCAGATTGAAGAGTGGCATTATGAGAAAACGGTTCATTTCACGTACCACTGGCCAGCCCAGGTCTATCACACGGTTAAGCCGAAAATTCTTGTCGGACGAGATGATTTTATTGTCAGCCGTTAGAATGGCGTAATCGTTCGGGCCGAAGTAGAAATGCAGTTTGGTTGATTGGTTGCCGGTCGGATCAAAATAGGTAGAGGTCATGCTTTGGAATTTCTTCATGTAACCTTGTCCTTTCGTATAGGTTAGACCGGACAGTGTGCTGTTGCTGTTGAATGTATGGTCTGAAGCCAGAATACATAAAAAAAACTGATTTTTATAAGCGATCCAGTCCAGAGGTGTTTCAACGGTGGTCTTGGTTGTACCTTTTCCTGATCTTATTATTTTTGCCCTCCTTTTTTCGGCTGTTTTGTAAGTAAGGGTGGTATATCTTTGTTCAAATTCAAAACCCTTTTCATGCTGGCGCAGATTTTGTATCCAATCCATGGAGATGGTGTTCAAATCGGAACTGAAGAAGTTGTACATTCCGTTGGCTTTGATTTCGAAGTCAAGCAGATAGCTTTCAGGATGAAGCGTGTAGATGAAATCCAGCCATCCGTATCCATTGACTGCAAGACGCATTGTAACCGAGCTGTCGCTCTTATCGACGGGCTGAAAATAGAGATCTTTTGTGTTTATGTTTTCATTTTTACCGTCAATCATGAAACTTAGGCTAATGTCATCCTTGCCGAACAGGAGAATATCCGTACCGTCCTGCTCTTTGTACTCATACAGTTTAGCCGATGCGGGTACGCCGCCTTTATTTGAGATATCTATTCTGACCTTACCATTGTCAAGGGTTACAACACCATCGTTGCCATTCATCGCATTGAAAATAGATGATGAGTCGGCAGCAATAAATGTCTCAGTTGCTGTAATTTCGGTTGTATTATCGGAAACGGAATCTATTCCCGTTATATTTAATTCTGTCTCCTCTTTTGATTCGTTTTGTTCCGGAATAGCCTTTTTCGATGAACGGTCGGTCCAAAATAACAACATTATCATGGCCAATCCTATAAATATAAGGCCGAAATAACTTCTTTTATCCACTACAATCTCTTATTTTAGATTAACGAAGTGCAAAGTTATAAAAAATTACGTGTATGAATACTCAGAAAGTATTATATAGTGTTTTTTTGATTAAATTTGCTTTTTTAAAATCAACTTTTTATTACTTTTGAAAATAGAAAGTCACATAAGATCAAAATATGAAAAGCATCTCCTTCTTCTCATTGATGGTTCTGTCAACCCTAACTATGCAGGGAATGGCGAATACGACTTTGTTTTGTGTTTCCGATGATCCCGTACAGGGAATAATAGATGATTCCATTTCATTCAAAAGCTCCAATATAATATCTAAAGATTCCATTGTTATAGTATCTGACAATGACCCCGTCGGAGTATATGATAATTCCGATTCCGTTATAATTAATACCGATATAATAGAAGTTTTTTCCGATAATTCTTTATTGAATCTATCTGATAATCCCTTCTATTTCAGGCTGTTCATGCCTTTGACTTTCTACTCTTCCGTGATTGATGATGCCGTGGCGCTACCTGGTCAAGTATTTGATAATCTTGATGAAAAACCTAAAAATGACGATCTTCTCCCTGTTGCGGATTTTACATCGAAGGAGTCGGATTTGACAAAAAATATCAATGAGGTTCTCTTGAACATTTATATGAATTATCCTGATATGGTACGTATGACTGAGCATGAACTCAGGACTATATTGGGATCGGTTGATCTGGATCCGGAAGAGATGGTTGACGGGCTGATACGTAATGCATCTCCCGAAGGCAGAAGGTTATCCGATAAACACGAACCCGATCCGGTCAATATAAAACCCAGATACTGGAAGAAATTCGGAAGATTTTCAGGGAAATATACACAGAGTCAGTACTCCGATAATTGGTATAAGGGCGGCGAAAGTAACCATTCAGTGCTTGCTCAGGTCACGCTTGAAGCCAACTATGCAAAGAATCAGGTCACGCTTGACAACAAGCTTGAAACAAAGCTCGGTTACTATACGACAGAGGTTGACGGCTCAACTAAGATGAATACTAACGATGATCTGCTCCGTTTTACCTCAAAATTCGGGTTAAAGGCATGGAAAAGTTGGTCATATTCTGCACAGATACAGGGTTATACTCAGTTTATGGCTGTTTATGATAAGAAGGTGCCCACAAAACTTAAGTCAAAATTTTTTGCACCTGCATATGGCAATATCTCCATAGGTATGGACTATAAGCCTAAATTTAAAAACAAAAACATAACATTGTCGGTACAGTTATCGCCACTCTCATACAATTGCCGTTATGTGAGTGTGGATAGTATTGTTACCAGTTATGGGATAAAGGAGGGAGAAAATTTCATGAAGACCATAGGTTCACGCATGGAAAGCAACCTGAAATGGAAAATGTTCACTGATTTTAACTGGACCTCCAAGTTGCAGTACTTTACCAACTATGAGAGCGTTGAGTTCAACATAGAGAATACTTTGGATTATCAGCTTAGCAAGTATTTTTCAATACAATTTTTCTTCCACTGGCGGTTCGATGACAGTGTTAAGCGCAAGAAAGACAAAGACGGTGAGCTGATGGGGTATGGGCAGTTTAGAGAATTCCTTACCCTCAATTTTAACTATTCGTGGTAGTCTGCCGGGTTTTTTTGCGGCGCTCTCTCATTATTTCCGATCTGCGTTTGAACGGCGAATTCGGTTCAAGTGCCATAAACCAGTATTCCACATGGTCGGTTATGGTGGGGAACAGACGAGTCAGGAAGAGTAGAAGTTTGCTGACCGTTGTCAACGTAGCCCGACGGGACCGACGTCTTATGTGTTTTATCATTATCAGCGCAACTTTTTCGGCACTCATCATCTTGTTCTCCTTCCGTGGGGTTTCACCCTGCTCGCTGCCGTTGGCCGTCAGGGCGGTTTTGCGTATATTGGAGGATGTGAATCCGGGAGCAAAAATCATTACGTGCAGTCCATCGTAGAGATGTTCAGACCTGAGTGTGTCCAGGAACCCGTTTATGGCAAATTTGGAGGCCGAATATCCGGTGCGGCCCGGCAGACCCTTGTATCCGGCGGTGGAGATTATTCCAACCACTGAGCCTTTCGATTTGAGCAGGTAGGGCAGGGCATATTTGGTGCAATAAACCGTTCCCCAGAAGTTGACATCCATCAGGCGTCGGATAACGTTAAGATCCAGATCCTTGAACATAGCACGCATGGATATCCCCGCATTGTTAATGAGTATGTCTATTTTCCCGAATTTTTGTACGGTTTCTTTGATTAGATTTTTGCAGTCATCTTCAATGGATACGTCGGTCTTGACATAGATTACTTCGGTTATTTTGGAAAGTTCCTCTTCTAAAAGGATAAGTTTGTCTTCTGATCTGGCGGCCAGAACCACTTTGGCGCCGTATGCAGCAAACTGTCTGGCGGTAGCAAGTCCGATACCTGAGCTGGCGCCCGTTACTATGACAACCTTATCTTTAAAATATTTTCTGTTCCTCATTTTAAATTTAATCTTGTCTTTTCCGTTTTTCGTATCATGGCTGTAAAGTTACTCTTTTTTTACCGTAGTAGTCTACGGTGTTTTCATTATTTTCATTATCATTTTAGGAACATTTATCTACTTTATTTTTATTTGCATTTTCACGCAAAAAACGTGCTTATATGATTGAAATACAACATCAATCTTTATTTGGAGGTCTTAAGTGATTCAAGTTTGAACATCTCGTCACGATACTGGGCGGCCTCCATGAAGTCCATGCGACCGGCGGCCTCGTTCATTAAGCGACGGGTACGCGCTATGGCTTTATCAAGCTGCAGCGGGGTCATTTTAGCTATAACGGGATCTGCTACGGACTTGGTCAGGTCTTGCTGGACATATGGCCTCTCCTTTTCGGATTGGCGGTTTTGAATCAGCGATGAGGTGGTAAGAGCCTTTTCAATCTGTTGCGGAGTTATACCGTGCTCTTCATTGTAGAGCATCTGTTTTTTGCGGCGGCGATTTGTTTCGGTAATGGTGAGGCGCATACTTTCGGTAATCTTGTCGGCATAGAGTATCACCTTACCGTTCAGGTTGCGGGCGGCACGGCCTGCTGTCTGGGTCAGGGAGCGGTGGTCGCGCAGGAAACCCTCCTTATCGGCATCGATTATGGCTACCAACGATACTTCGGGCAGGTCTAACCCCTCACGCAGCAGATTTACACCTACAAGCACATCATAAACACCCTTGCGCAGATCGGTTATTATACTGATACGTTCCAGAGTATCGACGTCGCTGTGAATATAATTGCAGCGTACTCCGTTTTTGAACAGATAATCATTGAGTTCCTCTGCCATACGCTTGGTAAGAGTCGTAACCAGAATACGCTCATCACGTTCCGAACGGAGGGCTATCTCCTCCATAAGGTCATCTATCTGGTTCTTGCTGGGGCGTACCTCTATCTCGGGGTCAAGCAGGCCGGTGGGGCGTATCACCTGGTCAACTATCACGCCTTCGCTTTGGGAGAGCTCGTAATCGGCCGGAGTGGCGCTCACGTAGATAGTCTGACCGGTCAACTCTTTGAACTCCTCAAACTTAAGAGGACGGTTGTCAAGTGCGGCGGGCAGACGGAAACCGTAATCCACAAGATTTGTCTTTCGAGCACGGTCACCTCCATACATTGCGTGCAGTTGAGGCACGCTCACATGGCTTTCGTCAATCACGGTTAGGAAATCCTTTGGAAAGAAATCCAGCAGGCAGTAAGGGCGGGTGCCCGCAGCGCGACCGTCGAAATAGCGGGAGTAGTTCTCTATTCCGCTGCAGCGCCCCAACTCACGTATCATCTCTACGTCATATTCTACGCGCTCCTTGAGGCGTTTGGCTTCCAGGTTTTTACCTAGTTGATGAAAATATTCCACCCGCTCCACAAGGTCGTCCTGTATGGCATGTATGGCACGCTCTTGGCTCTCTTTGGTGGTCATGAACAGATTGGCGGGATAGATGCGATAAAATTCGTAGATATTAAGACGTTCACCCGTAAGCACATCGAACTCTTCGATGGACTCTATTTCATCGTCCCAGAACTGTATCCTTATGGCTATATCATTGTAGGCCAAATTAATGTCCACGTTTTCACCCTTGACACGGAAACAGCCGCGTCCCAGCTCTATGTCATTGCGGGTGTAAAGGCTTTCCACCAGCTTGCGTAACAGTGTGTTGCGATTTATGCGGTCACCTTTTTTCAATTCAATGACGTTATTGTAAAAATCGGCCGGATTGCCCATTCCGTATATACAGGAGACCGATGATACCACGATCACATCATTCCTGCCGGAGAGCAGAGCCGATGTTGCAGAGAGCCGCAGCTTGTCAATCTCATCGTTTATGGCAAGATCTTTCTCTATGTATGTATCGGTGGCCGGCAGATATGCCTCCGGCTGGTAGTAGTCGTAATATGATACGTAATATTCTATTGCATTGTCCGGAAAGAAAGTTTTGAACTCGCTGTAAAGCTGTGCAGCCAGTGTCTTGTTATGGCTCAAAACAAGGGTGGGGCGGCCTATATTTTTGATGACATTTGCTATAGTGAATGTTTTGCCTGAACCGGTCACACCGAGCAGCGTCTGCGCTTCGGCTCCGGCCAGCAACCCTTCGGTGAGCTGTTGGATGGCTTGCGGTTGATCACCGGTAGGCTCGAATGATGAAACAAGCTTGAACTCCATTGGTCGTATTGTCAGAAAAGACAAAGATACTGCAATTTTATCCGGATTCTTACCGGCTTTTCCTTATGTCGCCCTTTTTGTATAATTTTGTGCCGTTAATTTGATAAATGTATGACAGTTGAAGAGAGAAAGCAGCGTGCCCGTGAACTGTTCCGTTCGGGATATAACTGCTGTCAGGCAGTGGCAATGACTTTTGCCGATGTGATAGGACTTCCGGAAGATGAGATAGCTCGCCTTGCAAGCGGATTTGGAGGCGGAATGGGGCGGATGCGTGAGGTGTGCGGCACAGTCTCAGGTATGGTAATTGTCTCCGGAGCCATTATTCCGGCTACTGACGTGACCGACAGGAAGGCCAAGACTGCCAATTATGCTTTGGTTCAGGAGATGGCGGGTGAATTCCGTCAGGCGAACGGCAGTATAATTTGTCGCGAACTGCTTGGCCTGTCAAAGCCCGAGGGTACACCGGTACCTTCGGACCGTACTCCAGAGTATTATAAAAAACGTCCTTGTGTAGAGCTTTGCGCCTGTGCAGCAGGGATTGTAGCAAAGAGACTCAAATAACCTATATTTTAAACTAAATATTTTAATTACAATAATGAAAAAGTTAATAATAACCATAGCGGCGATAGTCCTGTACACAGTTCAATCCCTTGCTTGTACCAATCTGATAGTTACAAAGGGAGCTTCATCCAACGGGTCCAATATGTGCACCTATTCGGCCGATTCGCATCAGCTCTACGGAACTCTCTACTTTACGCCTGCAGCCGATTATCCGGTCGGTACAATGGTGGACATTTACGAATGGGATACAGGAAAATTTTTGGGACAGATCCCGCAGGTAGAGCATGTCTATTCGGTTATCGGCAACATGAACGAGCATCAACTGGTGATAGCCGAGACCACTTACGGTGGGCGTGAGTTCATAGATTCCACAGCTATTATGGATTACGGTTCGCTTATCTATCTGGCTCTGCAACGTTGCAAGACGGCACGCGAGGCTATCAAGCTGATAGACAACCTTATGCAGGCTTACGGTTATGCATCGGAAGGGGAGTCGTTCACGCTTTGCGATCCGGAAGAGATTTGGATCATGGAGCTTATAGGCAAGAATCCCAAATACGACAGTAACGGCAGCAATCTGAACCGCGGCGCCGTCTGGGTGGCCAAACGCATTCCCGACGGTTACATTTCAGGTCATGCCAACCAGGCCAGGATAACCACTATCGATTTCGATGATCCGGAGAATTGTCTCTACTCAGCGGATGTGATAACTCATGCCCGTGAAGAGGGACTGTTCAGCGGCAGGGATGAGGATTTTTCTTTCTGTGATGTCTATAACCCGCTGGATTTTGGTGCTGCCCGCGGTTGCGAGGCACGCGTATGGGCATTTTTTAACCGTTTTGCCGATGGGATGGATGATTATCTGGATTATGCCCTGGGCAATGATTTGACCAATCATATGCCGCTTTATGTCAAGCCTAACAGAAAGTTGGGCACAAAAGATCTGGCCGATATGATGCGCGACCACTTTGAGGGGACTCCTATGGATATGACTGCCGATATAGGCGCCGGAGGCAGTCATCTGCCTTACCGCTGGCGTCCTATGGAGTTCGAATATCAGGGATGGAATTATGTAAACGAGCGTGCCATAGCCACCCAACAGACAGGATGGTGGTTTGTTGCTCAGTCCCGTTCCGGTCATAAACACGGAATCTACTGGTTTGGTGTGGATGATGCCGCCACATCGCCTCTCATGCCGTTCGCCAGCTGTATGACAGCTGTTCCGGAATGTCTGGATGAGGAGAACGGATCACTGTTAGAATATTCCGAAACCGCCATGTTCTGGATAGTGAATCGCATTGCACAGTTCGCATATCTGCGTTATGATAAAATAGGTGCCGAGGTACGTCAGATCATTGACGATTATGAGAGCGGTATGATAGTTCAGATGGACGAAGCCTGCAGGAAGGCTGCTACTATGGAGAGCCTACAGGGAGAATCCTATTTGACACAATTTTGTCTGGATAACGCTTCGGCCCTTTTCAAACGCTGGCAGGAACTGGACAAGTATCTGTTAGTCAAGTATATTGACGGCAATATAAAAAGACAGAATCCCGATGGATCTTTTATGGACAACGGTCATGACCGTACCATTCCTGCATATCCCATACAGGAGGACTATTCGGATAAATGGAAGGAGCATGTAGTGCGTGACAACGGCGACCTGCTGCGCATACGCAGATGAATTAATAATAAATAACGGATGCATGTTTGCACTGTTCGTTCAAAATAGGTAATTTTGCAGCTTGAAAACGTATGGCATAATGCGGAAAATATTTTTATTTTTCATTCCGGCTGTTCTGGCTTTGAGTGTGCTGACAGGTTGCGGAGGGTACAATAAGATACTCAAGGCATCGGATTACGGCACAAAGTACAGTCTGGCCAAGAATCTATATGTCGAGGGACGTTTTACAACATGCAGTTCGGTGCTTGAAGAGTGTGTGGTGATGTTGCATGGAACATCGCAGGGTGAAGAATCCATGTTTTTGTTGGCTTCATGCTATTTCAACCTGGCGGACTATCTGTCTGCGTCACAGTATTTTCAGAATTGTTTTACCAGATACCCCAACAGCCTCTATTCCGAGAGCAGTCTGTTTATGACGGGGAAGAGTCTGTTCCGCGATATGCCTGACCCGCGTCTGGATGCCACAAGCACTAACAACGCCATATCGGCATTGCAGCGTTTTGTCGAAACCTATCCGCAAAGTCAATACAGGGCAGAGGCTGAGGAGATGATATTTGATATGTATGACAGGCTTGCCGAGAAGGAAAAAAGGACGGCCGAACTCTACTATAACATGGGACTTTATATGGGGAATAATTATAGGGCAAGTATTATTGTTGCTCAAAATGCATTGAAAGATTATCCCTATACAAAGTATCGGGAGGACCTTTCAGCTCTGATACTCAGAGCAAAGTTCCAGATGGCTCAGGAGAGTGTCATATCCAAAAAGGATGAACGTTACAGGGATGCTATTGACGAGTACTATGCGTTCCAAAATGAATTTCCTGAGAGTAAATATTTAAGGGAGGCTGAAAGGATATTCAGAATTTCAACGAGAAACATAAACGATACAGAAGAACTAATAGAAGACTAATAAAATGGATTTTAAAAAATCAACTGCACCTACTAACACAGTCACACGTGATCTGGGTGATTATGTGAAAGATACTGGTAATATCTATGAAACAGTGGTTATTATCGGTAAACGTTCCAATCAGATTGCGGTCGAAATGAAAGAAGAACTCAAACAGAAACTTGAGGATTTCAGCAGTACAACCGACAATCTTGAGGAGATATTCGAGAACAGGGAACAGATTGAGATTTCCCGCTATTACGAACGTCTGCCGAAACCTACTCTGATAGCCGCACAGGAATTTGAGGATGGTAATATTTACTATCGCAATCCTGCCAAGGATAAGGAGAATATCTAATGAAGATAGAGTTTTATCTGCACCAAATTTGGCTGGCTCTAATATGCATTTTGTTATTAGTCAGCCTTTTTTCCCCTATCGCACTATTCGTGGTAGAGGAAGGTCAAGTCATTGAACTGACCAATTTTCGCCTGATTTACGAGGATGGTTCGACAAGGGGCGCTTTATGGGGTTTTGGGGTGATTCTCATATTGATTTTTTTGGTCGGGACATTTGAGTTGCTGCTTTCCGGATTCAGAAATTTTGTCCTGCAGAAGCGGTTGTTGATATTCATGATGTTGCTTACATTGGGATATTATATCCTCTTGGTCATTGGCGTACTGCTGCTCAAAGGCAGTGCATCGTTCGTACCCAAAGTTGCGTTGGGCTTGCCATTCGTCTGTCTTGTCCTGCAATACATGACATTCCACGGTGTAGCTAAGGCCGAGGCCGAAATAATTGCGCGTGCCACCGGTTTCAGGCTGCGCGACTAAAAACCTATTTTATACTGATAAGATATGTTGCGCGAACAGAGATTGTACTGTTTGCGCAACGTGCGAAATAGTCGCTTTTGGTGATATTGTAAATATTACCGAGTCCGAAATAGTAACGTCCCTCAAGTCCGAAAGCTCCTATTCCCGTACGCATCTCGACTCCAAGACCGGCTGAAATGCCGTAATCCAGCTTGTTTTCTATGGGGCGGTTGTAATGATAGATCACTCTGTTAGGGCGATTTGACGAATCCCAGGGTTCACGTCCGCCTTTTTTCTGGATTTCATTTATAAGATATGAGACCTGTGGACCCAGATTCAGATATCCCTGGAACCCCCGATATTCACGTCCGAAACCCAGATGTGCATAAAAAGGCACTTCAACGTAATTCAGATGTCGGGTATATTCATTTCCCGAACCATCGTCAATAAGTTCGGTCCATCCGCGTGTTGCATAGTTACATTCCAATTGAAGTCCGCATATAAGGAAAAAATATTTTTCCGATATATGTCTAATGGTTAAGCCTGCCGTGGGGCCAAGGTTGATATCCTGTTTAATGGTCGGTATAAATGATACGCTGCTTGTACCCAATCCTCCGTTAAATCCTATGGAAAAGAGATTGCGTGGATCGCCTACCTGTGCCTTCGACGGCAAAGTTGTAAGCAGAAACAGAGATATTACAAGCAATGATCTTTTCATTGATCAAAATCTATTTTTTCTACCTTATACTGATTGGAGAGATGTATGAAAAAAACTTTCCTGTTAATAAAACCTCCCCAATTGTTCACTCGTTCGAATTTGAATCCCATCTGTACGGGATTTGTCTGTATGGCATGAAGATTGTTTTCGAATTCATCGCCATATAAAGATATGCCTTTCAGAAAATAGTATGAGGTGTCAAAACCGTACGAAGCGTAACTGGGATAGCTTATCATCATCTGCCGACTGAATGCCCGCCGGAAAGAGGCACCGAAATCAACTGATTCCCGAAGCATATTATTGGTGTAGAACCAGCTATAGAACCAGGTATCAACTTCATACATCTCATCGAGATGGTCAACGGCGTATGTCTGGTATTCCGGATAGCCGAACAGATAGGTTTCCATTCCCTCTTGTTTGTTTCTGCTAATCAGTTGCAAAACAGGAAGGAATGAAGCCAAAGGTGCGGATTCCTTTGAATTTATGATAAATATGTTTTGACGGTCGAGACTGAGCAATTCCATTATTTTCTCGTCAATTTGTTTGAAGTTTTCATCTTCACTGTCCTTGTATTTACTCCTGCTGATATCCTCGTGGATGCTGTTCAGTAATATGGTTTCAAATGGAATATTCCTCTCATTGGCAGCCTGACGGAATCCTGCCATAAACTCTTTTTGTGAGTTATCTCCGGCATCTATCATAAAGATTTTCGGTCTATCGAAAACACGAAAGAAATGGTTGTACACCTCCTGATAAATATATGACTGGGGCGTGTTCAGTTGGAAAACATGGGGATTGGTAAAGACAAAATCGGCATTCGTGTTGAGCGGGAGCACCAGTGGTATTCCGTTTTCAGTGGACCAGGTTGATGCTGTGGCTATCTGATCAGACTCTTTGGACCCGAATATGACCAGATCGGCATCCTCTATTCCGGAAAAAACAGAACTAGTGCGGGTGGTTTTAGGTGTGCCGGAATCTATGATCTTCAGGTTGACCGAAATGTTCTCGTTTTTCAGCTTTTCTATTCCTAAAAACACTCCCTGACAGAATTCGACCATCATCATCTGTTCCACTGAGGATGAATCCGACAGCGAAAGCGGCAGTATAAGAGCAGCATTCACTGTGCCGGGTTCATGCCGCTTTTTTAGATCGTGAAGCATGAAAAGTGTACTGTCGGCTATCGATTCAAGTGTTATCTCAGCCTGCATACGCTCTTTTTCACGCTCTGCCAGTTCCTGTGCGGAGAAGGGTATTATCACCTCATCGCCGTTACGTAATCTGGAATTACGATACTTTGGGTTGGCCTGCAAAAACTCCTCCTCCGAAATGCCGTATGCCCTGCTGATACGGTATATCGTTTCGCGACGTTTGACCGGGTGTATGGTTTTGTATGGGGCATCATCTGTGGTTAGCGATTCCGTTGCTTTGGCAATCTCTTCGGGAAGTTCCTGACCTGCGGTTTCGATAGTAGCAGTCAATGGGTCAGATCCGGTAGGAGCGGGTATAGTGATGACCTGTCCTATTTTAAAGTTCTCCGCCGACAGTCCCGGATTTGCATCCATTATCTCTTTTACCGATACGTTATTCTCGACTGAAAGTCTGTAGAGAGTCTCACCCTTTTCAATTGTATGGAATTTGATTTTTTGACTACGCGGAATACGCAGTTCCTCTCCTATACGGATAACGGTCTCGCTTCCCGGATTAGCCTTTATTATATCCTCTTCGGAGACTCCATACATTCTCGAAATAGAATAAAGTCCCTGTCCTTGCGTTACTGTATGTAGAAAGTATTGTGAATCCTGAGGTAATGCGTCGGTTGAAGGAATCCCTGCAAGCAGAATAACGGTCAGTATTACTGATTTCAGATGATTTGTCATTTTAGTCTGTTTCCTTTTGATTGGCAAAAATACAAAAAAGGGTTCATTAAGGTGGAATCATGTGTTAATGTTTTCAGTATTTTTGCATTTTGAAATCTTAGTTATCAGAAAAGAGTATGGATAATAACGGAAACAGATTTGGACTTTTGTCTATTCTAGTGACGCTGGCAACGTTCACTTACTCTCTTGCCGGTGTGCCCCGGCCCGATGTTATGGCTACACTGATAACAGTTTCGGGTGATACCGTCTGTCTGAAGCCGGGTGATTCGGGCACCGAATCGTTCACAGTACCTTTAAGGGTACAGTTAAGCTCGTCTATAACATCGGATGACGGTCGTGAGTATATCCTTTTTCCCGAGTGGCAGCTTATAAGATCCTATCAGGACGGCGAAACTTTAAAGAGTGACAACTATCTGAAACGTCAGGAGAGTAATACCGAATATGAGATTACCGACCATGGTAGTTTTCAGGTGATTTTTTCGTGGTCATACAGGGACAAGGACTCAATCAACACCATTCTCGGATATGAGATTGCTCCTATGTCATTTGTTGTTGACGATTCCAGGATTAATCTTTACAATGCTTTTTCCCCGAATAATGACGGGATCAACGACGATTACAAAATCTATTTGCGCTCGATAGTCAGCGTGGAAATTACAATCTTCAATCGCTGGGGACAGGTCATAAAGAGTATTTCAGGCAGGGTAAATGACATTATGACACCCGAGGATGAGGCTACGCGCGATGCCGACGGCGGTTTCCTTATAAAGATTTGGGACGGCAAGCATAATGGACGGGTTGTGGCTGACGGTGTCTATTTCATCAACGTCAGGGCAGTGGGCGCAGGTGGTAAAAAATACGAAAGAAAATCCGATATAAACGTGCTTACAGGTACCGGAATTCAGTGATCGGCCTATGGACAAATCAAATATAGTTGTTATAGGCGCCAGGGCGAATAACCTGAAGAACATTGATGTGAAGATCCCGCATAGGTCACTCACGGTGATCACCGGACTGAGCGGGAGCGGAAAATCTTCACTGGCGTTTGACACAATTTATGCCGAGGGGCAGAGACGTTATATAGAGACTTTCTCCTCTTATGCCCGCAACTTCCTGGGTAATCTGCAGCGTCCCGATGTGGACCACATAACCGGCCTTAGTCCTGTCATCGCAATAGAGCAGAAGACCACCAACCGCAACCCTCGCTCCACTGTCGGCACGGTCACCGAGGTCTATGACTATCTGCGTCTCTTATATGCCCGTGCCGGCGAAGCCTTCTCTTATGTGTCGGGTGAAAAAATGTTGAAGTTTACCGAGGAGCAGATAATAGAGCATATTATCAGAGATTATGCAGGGCAGCGCATATATGTTCTGGCGCCGGTGGTGCGTAACCGTAAGGGCCACTACAAAGAGCTCTTTGAGACCATCCGTCGCAAGGGCTATCTGAATGTACGTGTAGATGGCGAAATGCGTGAAGTAAAACCCGGAATGAAGCTGGACCGTTATCGTAATCACGACATAGAGGTGGTCATTGAGAAGATGGCGGTGGAAGAGAAATATCGCAATCGTTTGAATAACAGTGTGGCTTTGGCCATGAAGCAGGGTGACGGCCTTATGATGATTCTCTCCATGCCCGATGAGACCATACCGGGCCGTCCGGAACCCGGCGTGCTGCGCCATTACAGCAAGCGGCTCATGTGCCCCGTGAGCGGTATCTCGTACCGTGATCCTGCTCCGCACAACTTCTCGTTCAACTCGCCGCAGGGATTTTGTCCCAAGTGTAAAGGTCTGGGTTATATATCGGCAGTCGATGAGGAGAAGGTCCTTCCGGACCGTTCGCTCTCTATCCGCAAGGGTGCGATAGCTCCTCTCGGACCGTTTAAGAATACACTCATATTCAGACAGATAACATCTCTGTTAAACAAATATGACTATTCGCTTGATATTCCCATGTCAGAGATGACCAATGATTTCATTGATGAGCTTTTGAATGGCAGCGACGAGCGGATAAAGGTGCAGATAACCGGAATTAAGAGTGAAGCCGATGCGGTCTTTCTGGAGTACGAGGGTGTAGTCAAATATGTGCGTTCCCTTCAACAGCAGACTGATCTGAGTGCCGCCGAACAGAAATGGGTTGACCAGTTTGCCGTGACCAGGGTTTGTCCCGAGTGCCGGGGCGCCCGTCTGAACAGAGAGGCACTGAATTTCCGTATTGACGGTAAAAACATCTACGAATTGGCATCGATGGATATTCAGGACCTCTATGAGTGGACCTGTACAGTGGAGAAAAGGCTCGGCAAACGTCAGCAGGCCATTGCATCGGAAATCCTTAAGGAGATACGTACACGCCTCGGCTTTATGCTTGAGGTGGGACTCGATTACCTCTCACTCAACCGACCCGCCGAATCGCTTTCAGGCGGTGAAGAACAGCGCATACGTCTGGCCACGCAGATAGGCTCCAAGCTGGTCAATGTGCTCTATATTCTTGACGAACCCAGTATCGGGCTGCATCAGCGGGATAACAAACGCCTTATAGAATCGCTTAATCAACTGCGTGACGGCGGCAATACCATACTTGTTGTGGAGCATGACCGCGACATGATGCTTGCGGCCGACTGGATTATTGACCTTGGGCCGCGTGCCGGCCGGAATGGCGGTGAGGTGGTCTTTCAGGGTACTACCGACCAGCTTCTGAAGAGCAATACTCTCACTGCCGGTTATCTTAACGGCAAACTGGATACGGTCTCGGCAAAATATTCTAAACGCAGGGCCGGCAACGGGCAGAGTATCACGTTACGCGGCTGTCGGGGCAACAATCTCAAAGACATTGACGTGGAGTTCATGCTCGGCAAGCTCATTTGCGTGACGGGTGTCTCGGGCAGCGGCAAATCCACCCTTGTGAACGAAACTCTGCAGCCCATTCTTTCGCAGCGTTTCTATCGCTCGCTCAAAGAGCCTCTTGAATACGATTCAATCGAGGGCGTTGAATTTATCGACAAGGTGGTCAATGTGGATCAGTCGCCTATAGGCCGTTCGCCGCGATCCAATCCCGCCACTTACACCGGTGTCTTCAGTAACATTCGCCAGCTCTTTGTGGAGCTGCCGGAATCCAAAATACGTGCTTACAAACCGGGCCGTTTTTCGTTCAATGTCTCCGGCGGCCGATGCGAGGCCTGCAGCGGTAACGGCTACAAGACCATTGAGATGAATTTTCTGCCTGAAGTTATGGTTCCCTGCGAGGTCTGCCGGGGCAAGCGTTATAACCGTGAGACCCTTGAAGTGCGCTATAAAGGCAAGTCCATAGCCGATATTTTGGATATGACCATCAATGTGGCGGTGGAGTTTTTCGAAAACGTTCCTTCAATATTGAGTAAGATCAAGACGTTGCAGAGCGTGGGTCTGGGCTATCTGAAGTTGGGACAGCCCTCCACAACCATATCGGGCGGTGAGAGCCAGCGCGTAAAACTGGCAACCGAACTCTCCAAACGTGATACCGGCCAAACTCTCTACATTCTTGACGAGCCTACCACCGGACTCCATTTTGAGGACATACGCGTACTGATGAAAGTGCTCAACCGTCTGGTTGACAAGGGTAATACGGTAATCGTAATTGAGCACAATATGGATGTCATCAAGCAGGCCGACTGGATAATTGACATAGGTCCCGAGGGCGGTCGGGGCGGAGGTATGATAGTGGCTCAAGGCACTCCCGAACAGGTGGCTGCCTCGGGCAAGGGCTACACCTCCCGCTTCCTTGCAGAAGAACTTTCAAAGTAGCTTCTCTTTCCGGTGACGTTTTTTTCGTTGGCTGCGTTTCTTTTTCCGACTCCGTTTCCCTCTTTGGCCGGCTTCTCTCCGGCAGCGTTTTTATTTTTCCCGTCTGGTTTTTTTCCGGTTAGTTCCTGTTAGGTTAGCTTCTCTTCGGCGACACTTTTGGCAAACGCACTCCGCTAAACAAGGCAGTTTGATGTTTTATAGATTCGGACTTAAACCATGTCAGGATAATTATAGAGTTAAACAATGTTAAAGTTGCATCGGAAAATGTAAGAAATGTATCTCTATATTTAAATAATTATTTACGTTTGCAAAGAATAGATAGTTAAACGACGCTTCATCATTATCTTTTTTGTTCATCTGTGAAGATGAGTATTTGTGATGACGGTCTTTAACTTGACAAGTAAACCTAATTAATAACTGACGTAGGTCCTTGAAATATTTATACTAATGAAAAAACACATTCCGGCCATAGTGCCGGTAATCACACTTCTATTCTATTGCTGTACATACAGTACAGAGTTAAACCGTAGTCTTGAGTCGGTCGGCAGTAACCGTGCTGAACTAGAGGCCGTGCTTAGCCATTACCGCACTGCTGACCCCAACCCCTACAAACTTCGGGCTGCGGAATATCTCATAGAGAATCTCCCCGCACACTATTCCTATGCAGGCACTAAGATTTACGACTACTATGGTTATGCTGCCCGTATCCTTGCCGATACTGCACTCACCCCCGAACAGCAGCGTGACAGTCTGCTTGCCATCACCGACAGCAACTATTCCGACCTGCCTCTCCATACAATCCCCGATGCAGAGATCATCACTGCCGTGCTGGACGAGACGCCGGTCGGCAGCCGCTACACTGCCGCCACCCGCAGGTTCGTCATACTCTCCGACCGTGGCATGGAGGAGACATCCGAGTGGGACCTCTCCACCATGATATGCGGAGGATTCTTCCCCTATGAGCGCGGGCCCAAAGTATATCGCAACT
>MTBK01255486.1_pt1 | contig 39377 bp, 37 predicted proteins | sample 1535981 | NCBI WGS metagenome assembly MTBK01 (sample SAMN06109225, study PRJNA356200) | anaerobic digester metagenome | isolation source: biogas reactors fed with pig manure or primary and secondary sludge | place: Spain | collected 2016-06-30
AAGAGAATAGAAGCAGGAAAAACCCTTCTCTTGCTAAGGATTAGTTGCAGTAATGGTATGGTTGTTGCTTTTCTTGTTTCTATGTTCTTGCGTCTTGCTTCTTGAAAGGTTTCCGGTGGTAATGGCGGAGGGGCCACACCCGTTCCCATCCCGAACACGGCCGTTAAGCCCTCCAGCGCCGATGGTACTCGGGGCGTAAGCCCCCGGGAGAGTAGGTCACCGCCGGAGAACTATTTAGATTATAGGGACAGATCTTTTTTGAGAAGATCTGTCCCTGTTTGATATAAAGAGTGCTTCTAAAAAGGGGTCAAAAGAAAAAGTATCTTTAGTATGAACCCCTTTACAACAGTCCTTTTGTGTGTCCATACAATCACCTCACCATGGTTGAAAAAGTAGGCCTACTTTTTCAACTGTATTTAAAGTGATTGTACTGCTTGCATAGGTTTATCCTATGTGAGGGCGGGATTGACGCTTACGACCCTGTGTAAAAAATGCCAGATAATTTTCCCCGGTAACGGGGGTGTAGTTTAATTATTAAGGTAGAGGACCGTGCCTGGCGTTGCTACCATGTGATCAGATAAGTGCAGGAGTCATCCCCTTTTCTTCGGCAATTTGCCGAATCATCATGTTTAACTGATACTACTGTAGTGGGCGACGGTTTGAATTTTCGGGCCACAGCAGTGATAATACCAAAGTCAAATTCGCAGGGGTATGGGTTCTTACAGACCATCGTACCGCTATTATCCCCTGTTTTCTGAAAGTGATAATGGCCGATTTCCCCATCTTTATGGTTCATGTGATAGGCCTGATCAATAGAATCAAGGGCTATTTCCAGGCTGTCAATTTCCTGGGGCCATTGAGCGTTATTCGGTACTGTTTTACCAATTTCAAATAGGGTTTTCTTTCCAATGGAATCCGATATTTCTTTGAAGGCATCCAACCATGCTTGCTGCGGATACCACAAGCCTGGTTGCGGGTCAACAATCCCTTTTTCGGAAAGAATCTGTAAAGCCTTTTTTTTGAACCCTCCCATCCCGTCTAACACCGAAAGAACTGTTTCGCCGTTAACACTGACACCATGGGCGAAAGCTTTAAACTGTGCCATCGCAAGCACCTCCACTTTTCTAAAGACTTCGACAGGGGGAAGAATAACCCTTCCGGATATAAGATCATGGATAAATGTGAATGGTCTATTATCTGGTAGGTTGGGAGCCGTGAATTTAACTGCAGAACGGTTGATTTAAAGGGAATAATATTTTAGAATGATAGCGGGAAGAGGTACTCTTCCGATTAACTGTATAGGGGTAAAAGATGTCTGAGATTATACACATCGGTGAAGCAGAATTTGAAGGTCAAGTGATGCAAGAACAGCTGCCGGTTCTGGTCGATTTCTGGGCACCATGGTGTGGACCATGCCAGATGATAGCGCCTGTACTTGACGAACTGGCCGCAGATTACAGTGGTCGGCTGAAAATAATTAAGGTAAATGTGGATGAAAATCCAGGATTGGCACAGCGTTTTGAGATTATGGGTATCCCAACAATGCTTCTTTTTAAAAAAGGAGCTGTGGCTGAGAGCCTTACCGGGGTCATTCCCAAAGAGACCCTCACTGACAAGCTCGATTCTCATCTGTAAGAAATAGATATTCTTTTGTATCAACAGCTCCCCTGTGGGGCTGTATTTATTTTGACTTATTTATTGTAAAAGCTGTTATTGACAGCGTAAACAGTGGATAGTATTATAAATATAATTTGGTTTGTAATAATACTTAAAAGCAGTTTGTTATTGAGAAAGGAGTGAATATCAATGCCTACCTACGAGTTCATATGCAAAAAGTGTCATGAAAAGTTTACAGTGTTCACCTCTATCTCCCAAAAAGACCGGATTAAATGTCCACACTGTTCCTCTTCCGATCTTAAACAACTGTTTGGCAGTCCTTTTTTCTTTTCGGGACGTAAAGGTGGTTGCCAGGCTCCGCCACGAAGCGGCTTGGGCTGACTGTAAAGATGGAGCAGTTTGCTCCCGCGGTGAAAAATATTTGCAAAAGCTTTAGAAAGGAAGACAATGTTCAAGGGAGAACGTGTCCGGGAATTGCGAGCAGAAAGGAATCTTACTTTGGGGGAACTTGCCGGAAAAGGAGGAATCTCCCTTTCTTATTTAAGTGAACTGGAAAGGGGGAGTAAGAAACCATCGCTGGCTACAATAGAGAAACTATCCGCAGCTTTAAATGTATCTCCCAGAGAATTTATAGAGCAAAAAAAAACGGAGGGTATTATCCTGGGAGAACGTATTAGAATGTACCGCGAAAAAAAGAAGCTAAGTCTGGAAAAACTTGCTGAAGTCTCGGAGATATCCTACTCTTATCTTTGCGGGATAGAGAGAGGGCTTGTTTCACCTTCCCTCAGATGCCTGAGGAAAATTGCGGCCGGATTGGATGTTTCGCTCAGTGATCTGAGTGGAACAGGTGCAGCGTTAGGCGCTAAACTGATGCAAATACGCGAGGAGCAGGGACTAAACCAGTCACAGCTGGCCAGAAAAGCAGGCCTTTCACCCGGCCTAATCGGCCAGATTGAAAGGAATAAAGTTCAGCCTTCTCTTCAAACAATTGAAAAAATCTCCTCGGCTTTAAATATTACACCGTGTTACTTTATTGCTGAAGAGGAGGGTTTGCAAGAGCTGTTGCGTCTTTTGGATCCGGCGATAAGAACACTGCTCCTGGAGAAAAAGGTGCAGACTGTACTGAGGATGCTCCGACAGTGCAATGAAAAAGAATTAAGGCTTATTCTTGATTTTATTAAACTGTTAAAACAAGCAAACCTCTGCGGGAATAATTAAGTAGCGACAAAATTGAATGTATAGTTGTAACATCGCCGCTAAAAGGGAACTGACGGCAATCTGTGACTTCTGCGGCAGGGAGCACACGAAGGAGGAAAAATCTTGAAGGACAAAATTTATGACATGGTAATTGTTGGGGGAGGACCGGCCGGTTTGACGGCAGCGCTGTACGGTGCACGCTCCAGTCTCAGCGTGCTGTTAATTGAACAGATGGCTGCCGGCGGTCAGATGGGCACAAGCTTCAAAGTGGATAATTACCCGGGTTTCCCTGAAGGCGTGGAGGGGGTAGAGCTGGGACAAAAGATGGAAAGCCAGGCACTAAAGTTTGGTGCTGAGATAATTATGGCTACTGTTACCGGTTTTGCCATAGAAGGAAAAGAAAAACGGGTGCTTACTTCTCAAGGAATATATCGTGGCAAAACGGTTATTCTTGCTCCGGGTACCTATGCCAATACGCTTGGCATACCCGGTGAAAAAGAACTCCTGGGGCGCGGTGTCTCTTACTGCGCTATATGTGATGGCGCCTTTTTCAAAAACAAGGTTGTGGCAGTGATCGGGGGAGGCGATGCTGCGGTGGAGGAGGCGTTGTTTTTAACCCGATTTGCCAGCAAAGTAATCATTATCCACCGCCGGGACCAGTTGCGTGCAGTGAAGAATTTACAAGACAGTGCTTTAACCAATCCGAAGATTGAAATTTGCTGGGATACAATTCCCTTGAAGATTTCAGGTGATAAAAAAGTGGATGGGGTTAAAGTCAAAAATGTCAAAACGGATAAGGAAGATATTATCGCTTGCGCCGGCATATTCCTCTATGTGGGCAGGGTGCCTTCAACATCTTTTTTAAGCGGCAGCGGCATTAATCTTGATGAGCGAGGCTACATTATTACCGATAACCACCTCCGCACCAATCTGTCTGGTGTATTTGCCGCCGGAGATGTCCGGCAAACACCGCTGCGTCAGGTGGTTACTGCTGCGGCTGACGGTGCTCTGGCAGCGACCGAAATCGGCAGGATGCTGGAGCAATAAGGTCAACCGCCAGTAAGACTAAAATTGAAAAGATGCCAATCCCCGTTGGTATGCAGCTGTGTGCTTTCCTTGCAGCAAATTGCCGGATGCAGCCTTTTCCCGGTCTCAGTGAAGATTAGCATTGTGCTGCAGGAATTGTTGACGACTGAATAGAATAACATTTCAGTAAATACCAACCTGGAAAGAAGAAGGGGGTGGGGTAAGAGACGATTATATTTAAAAAATGCGACACGCAGGTGCCTGAACCGGCCAAACCGGCTCAATGCAATAAATACTCTATGTTTCCAATAATTCCGAAGTGGGCTTTCCTGAAAGCAATCGCGGTCTTTTACCGGGCTGGGGCGGTACATAGCGTCTGCCGCGGCGGTTGGCGTACCCAAAGCAAAAAAGATGTTTTTATCCGGTGAGGCGATCAACGGTACAGAGGCTGATGGAATAGGCCTGGCTGACCATTATGTGCCGGTGGAACAACTTGAAGCAGTTGTGATAACATTTACAGAAAAACTGCTGTCAAGCCGCCTTTGGGATGTGCAAGATCAAAAAGGTGATGAACCGAAAAAGCGATGTTGGTTTGAGGCTGGACTTAAAACTGAGCAGGAAGCACCCGGTTTTCTGACCGGAACAGGGGATTTTCAGGAAGGTATCGTCATATTCATGGAGAAACGGGAATTACGCTGGAAGGGAAGGTAGAGGCTAAAGATTTAATATATTATCAGGAGGGTTTATTATGACCGAAAAATGGTATATTACCCGGCAGACCTTACCTGAGCTTTTAAATAGCAATGCTCTGCGTTTCGGGACCCGGCGGGCGCAGTGGTGGAGAGATGGACCGGAGAGCACCGCATCGCTTAATTATGCCGAATTATGGATTCTTATCAGGGAAGTAGCTGCGGGATTAATGGAACTGGGTCTGGAAAAAGGAGACCGTGCTGCAGTAATGACCCACACCAGCCCGCAGTGGATTTGGGCGGATTATGCAATTATCTGCGCTGCAGGGATATCGGTAAGTATTTATCCAACCATTTCAGCCAGGGAAGTTCTTTACATGGTTAACGATTCCGGGGCGAAATTTATTTTTGTTCAGGACGAGTTGATTCTTGAGCGGATCTATGAAGTACGTCCACAGATGTCGTCGCTTCAAAAAATCATTCTTCTTAACGGAAACAACAGGAGCGGCCACCCCGATGTGCTTACCTTTGAGCAGTTGCGACAGCTTGGTATAGGGTTGCTGGCGCACAACCGCCTTGCTTTTGAGAAACGATGGCGCTCTGTTGAACTTACCGATATGATGACCATTGTTTACACATCAGGAACAACGGGCCGGCAAAAAGGGGTTGTTCACAGTCATCTCAGTTTTAATGCCGCCTGCTGCCGTGATCTGAGGATTGTACCGACTTACAGGCCTGATGATGTTTTGCTTTCGATATTGCCTCTGGCGCATACTTACGAAAGGGAGTGCGGGCACGGTACCGCTACGTTGGCTGCGGTAACAATCGCCTATTCTTCGCCGCAAACTCTTCTGCAGGATTTGGAAACATTCAAACCGACAGTATTCATGTCCGTACCGCGAATATATGAACGTATTTTTATGGCTTTGCGAGAAACAACATCGGGCTCTTTTCTAAAAAGGGGAATTTTTAAATTTGCCATGAGGACAGGACTCAGATTGACGGAAGCGCGGGCTGACGCAAACGGTTTTGTGGATATGTCCGAAGGGGTTGATTTTACCAGGGGGGTAGGCTTTTGGCTGCTTTTAAAATATAGGATTGCTGATGCTCTTGTTTTTAAAAAAGTGCGTGCCAGATTGGGGGGCCGTTTTCGGTTTGCTTTTCTGCAGCAGGCTCCCTGCCGGCTGATCTCTGTAAAGTGTTTATGGCCATGGGTTTGCGGATTTATGAAGGTTATGGCTCTACTGAAACTTTTAATACTGTTAATCTTAACCTGCCCCACAAGGTGCTTCCAGGTTCCATTGGTCCCCTGTGCAATGGGGTGGAGGGGCGGATTAGTGAGCTCGGTGAGTGGGAGGTCCGGGGGGATAACAACTTCCTGGAATACTGGAATAACCCGGAGGCAACTCGGGAGGCTTTTACCGAAGATGGTTTTTACAAAACTGGGGATATTGTGCAGGCACTCCCCGATGGTTACCTTCGAATCATTGACCGGATTAAAGGAATCATGGTGCTGGATACCGGAAAAAATGTGCCGGCAGCTAAAATCGAATCTCTTTTTACCCTGTCTGGTTATATTGATCATGTTGTGCCTGTTGCCGATGAAAGACCTTTTGTCTCTGCTCTGATAGTGCCGAACTTTGAGGCTGTTTGCGAACTTTTCAACCAGGAGGGCATTCCCTATAACAAAGAACTTTTGGAATTTACGGGACAGGGTGAAACCAGGATCTGCATTGCTGCGGGAGATGATTTGATTAATCATCCCAGATTACGCGAGCTGCTTGCCGAAGAGATCAACCAGGCAAATCTGGAGCTGGAAGAACACGAAAAGATCAAGAAGTTCATTATATTAAAACGCCGTCTCTCCGAGGAGACCGGTGAGGTTACGCCTACGCTGAAATTGAAACGCAATGTCGTTTTGCAGAATTTTTTGCAGGAAATAGAAGGAATCTACAACTAAAAAATAGTGTGACAGCATAGGCTTGCCTGAAAAAACAGGTCGTGAAATAGAGATTAGGGCCATCTGCTATTCAACAATATGACTCCGGGAATGAATAAACAATCCAGGGTTGTTACTGTTTATTCTTCTAAAGGAATTATAATAAAACTTGTCGAAATAAAAACAGCAATTTAAGACATTTGGGCGGCTGGGCTGGGTTTTTTCCCCAGGAACAACTGTGGTGTCAGCTTTGATCTGGACTGTCAATGGGTGACAACTAATCGGGGTGCATGGTGATTTTAACAACTAATTGAAATTGATCTGAATGCCACTAGTTTATGAAGGAGAATATATGTGTCCGAGGTTATCTGGCGTTGGGGCGCTCTGAACCTGCCTTTTTCCAGTCTGACTTTTTTTGCTGCTATTATCATTTGCCTGATGATGACCTATGCTGAAGGACGGCGGAAGCTACTACCCGAATCAAAGCTCATTGATTTTTTGTTGTTATCTCTTGTTGGAGGTATGATGGGAGGCAGGCTGGTCTATGCAGTTTTTTTTGATCCTGACTTCTATTTTGAGCAGCCCTTGCGTTTGCTTTACATTCAGGATTGCGGTTTTAGTTTTTGGGGCGGCCTTGTATGTGCTTTTATCGCCATTTCTTTTTGGGCTTACCGCAGCAAATTGATTGTAGAGCGCTACTTTGACGCTGCAGCACCGGCCCTGGCCTTTTGTCTTTCCTTCGGATATATGGGTGCTCCATTAAGGGGTGGATTTATGAGCAGGCCCCTTCCCTGGGCTATTGTTGATGAAGGGGCCTATTATCATCCTGACGGTGCCTATGCCATCATTTTGTTGATGACAGTCTATCTTATTCTTAGACACCGCCGCTACAGGGCAGCTTATGAAGGTGAAATTTTCTTCTGGTTTTTGCTGGGTTGCAGCATGACCAACATTATTCTCGATTTTATTCGCGATTTGCCGGCGGTGTGGGGTATTTTTACCGCCGGGCAGCTTTTTTCTTTTGTTATGGTTGTTTTTACCACCTACTTTGTCCTTGCCGGTCCCCAGATATCGATCTCTTTTTCTTATTTGAGCGGCACTGGCTACCGGCGAAAGTCTGCCGAAACAGTGGCGGTTTATATTTGGCTTTTTATCCTGACCGGGGTGATGGTGCTGTTGTATTTTTTCATGCACCAGCCGTCTAAATTTCTACAAGCATAGTTTCCAGGCTGTCAATAGCTTCTGCTGTCAAATCGCTGATGTTGAGGGCTTTTTCCGCCCTGATTACTTTTTCCATCCTTGGCCGGGTGGCGGGGTGGCGGGGCAGAAACAGAGTGCAGCAATCTTCGTAGGGGCGGATTGAAATCTCATAAGTACCTATTTTTTCGGCAAGATTTACGATATCATGTTTATCCATGCCCAGAAGGGGCCTCAGTATAAGCATTGGTGTTGTGCTGTCTATTACGATCATGCTTTCAAGAGTCTGGCTGGCTACCTGGCCCAGGCTCTCTCCAGTAACCAGTGCCTGCAGACTGCGGTTGCAGGAAAGTTTATCAGCAATACGCATCATCATCCGCCTAAGTAAAATGATAGCCAGTTCTGAAGGACAGTGTGTATGAATCTCTTTCTGGATAGCGGTAACACTGATCATGTGAAGCGGGATCTTGCTGCCGGACATTGAGAGGGCTTTGCAGAGATCGATTACTTTTTCGCGGGAGCGCAGGCCGGTAAAGGGGTGACTGTGGAAATGCAGTGCCTCCAGGGCCAGGCCTCGTTTCATTGCCATCCAGCCGGCTACAGGGCTGTCGATGCCTCCCGACAGCAGCAGCAGAGCGCCTCCCGTCACGCCCAGGGGAAGTCCTCCCGGTCCGGCTATATGATCGTGATAGAGATAAGCCTCCTGGGTACCGATTTCAATAAAAAGCCGGAACGAAGGGTTGTGGAGATCAACCTTCATCCGGGGGTGCTTTTTCAGAATGGCGGCGCCGATGATACGGTTTATCTCCGGGGATGTGAGAGGGAAAATTTTATTTGAACGGCGGGCTTCCACCTTAAAACTATCTCCGGGTAGCAGCCTGTTTCCTGCAAGTTCCAGAGCTTTCTCCTCAATTATCTCCTGATCAAGGGGAGCTGTTATTACGATGCTGGCTGAAACCACCCCAAAAACCCTGCTCAACCGCCCGGCGATTTCTTCTTTGAATGCGTGCGGTCCTGTAACAAGAAAGCGGCCATGCATCGGCACAATTTTAGCATCAAGCTCTTTAAGGGCAGATTTTAAATTGTTAACCAGAGCCTTTTCAAAGTACCGCCTGTTTTTGCCTTTTAAGGCGATTTCGCCATAACGGATCAGGAATTTGACGGACATTTTACCCCTCGTCTTTCCCTTTATCGTCTGTGGAAATAACTCAACTCACGCGCTGCTGAAACTACCCGTTCGATCACACGGTCAATTTGTTTTTCATCATTGAAAGAAGAGAAACTGAAACGCAGGGAACCTGAAAGCAAGCTTTTATCAATACCTGTCGCTGCCAGCACATGGCTTGGCTCGGGATGGCGGGAATGGCATGCAGAACCCGAAGATACATAGATCTGGTCTTCTTCAAGGGCATGAAGCAATACTTCGGCTTTAATACCGGGGAATGAAAGGTTGATGATATGCGGTGCAGCATCTTCAAGGGGCGGCCCGTTAAGATAGAAATCCAGGTCTTTTTGCTGCAATCCCCGGTAAAACAGCTCCTTTAATCGGTAAAACCGGGCTTTGTTCTCTTCCAGGTTTGCTCCATTGATCCTGGAAGCAAGGCCGAAACCGGCAATGCAGGCGGTGTTTTCTGTGCCCGGGCGTAGCCCTTTTTCTTGACCTCCGCCTTGAAATAGCGGTTCCAGGGGCACCCCTTTCCTGACCCAAAGTGCACCTACCCCCTTGGGTCCATGAATTTTATGGGAGCTGAAGCTGTAAAGATCGGCCTTCCAGTGCTGTAGTGATGCCGGGATCTTGGCAAAAGACTGGACCCCGTCAATATGGTAAAGTGTTTGCGGATTGCGCTCCTTTATTATCTCCCCAATTTTCCCCAAAGGCTGGATAGTGCCGATTTCATTATTCACATGGATTGTACTGACAAGGATAGTATCTTTTCCGATCATCCCGGAGAGCTGAGCAAGATCAAGGTAGCCTTGCGAATTTACCGGTAGATAATCTACTATAAAGCCTTCTTTCTCAAGGCTGCGGCAGCAATTGAGGACAGAAGGATGTTCTATTTGCGTGGTTATGATGTGGCTGCCTCGTTTTTTATGCCGGTAAGCCGCTCCCTTCAGCGCCAGATTATTGGATTCGGTGCCGCCGGAAGTAAAAAAAATCTCATCTTTCCGGCATCGCAGAAGTGAAGCGATGTTATGGCGAGCTTCGTTAATCAGTTTTTCAGCTGCAACTCCCCTGGCGTGGAGTGAGGCAGGATTGCCATAGTTCTCCCTTTGGATGTAGCCGAGTAGTTCAATTACCTCGTCAAAAGGGCGGGTTGTTGCGCTGTTGTCCAGATATATTTCGGTCATGGATACACCCCAGCAGCCTGGGATCCCTCCGGGTTCGCATTACAACCCCGGACTATACAGATACTACCTCCTTAATGGCTGGTACCTCTTGCATCAAAACCCGTTCAATGCCTTGTTTCAGTGTTACCGTAGCCATGGGGCAGCCATGGCAGGCTCCGGTGAGTTTTACCCTGACGATGCCGTCTCCGGTAACTTCAACCACCTCTACATCGCCGCCGTCGCGCTGCAGAGCAGGACGAATTTTTTGCAAAGCCTGTTCAACCTGTTCTTTCATGCCATTTCCTCCTTTACGGTTTTATTATACCTTTCCTGGCATATGGAGTATACCATATTTGACAGGGGCAATGCATCAGCTCACCAGGGGCGGCATGTTAAAAAGAGATCTACCAAAAAAAACCTGATCAAAAATGATGATCGCGCGAGGTTGACAAAAGTCAAGCCTTTCCATCATAATGTTTTTATATGAAATCCCTGTGGGGGAAGGATGTTTGTGCTAATGGTTTTGCCGGAAATATTGGAGAAGATCTCATTTTTGAAATCAGAACGGAATGCAGTTATCCTGGCTCATAATTATCAAATGGAAGAGGTTCAGGATCTTGCTGACTATACAGGAGATTCTTTTGAACTTAGCCGTCTTGCTGCCGATCTCGATTGTGAGGTTATTGTGTTTTGTGGTGTTGATTTCATGGCTGAAAGTGCGGCCATTCTTGCCCCCGACAAGTTAGTACTGCTTCCGGCGAGATATGCGGGTTGCCCCATGGCGGCTATGGTTACACCGGCGGCTTTGAGGGAATGTAAGAAGAAATATCCTGATGCCGCCGTGGTTGCCTATATTAATACTTCTGCTGAAGTTAAAGCGGAAATCGATATCTGCGTGACTTCAGCAAATGCCGCAGCAGTAGTCAACTCTCTCGAAGAGACGCAGGTTATCTTTGTTCCTGACAGAAACCTGGCTCATTTTGTCTCTTGCCATACCGATAAAGAGATCATCCCCTGGCCGGGCTACTGCATCACTCACTATCGCATATCTGCCGAAGACATTGCTAGAGCCAGGCGGGATCATCCGGGAGCACCTGTAATTGTCCACCCTGAATGCCGTCCTGATGTAACTGGAATAGCCGATGCCGTTTTGGGGACAGGCGGCATGATCCGTTTTGTGAAAGAGACAGAAGCCAGTGAGATCATTGTTGGAACCGAGTCTGGAATGGTTCACCGTCTATATAAGGAGCGTCCCGATCTGAAATATCATGTACCGGCTCCCGGCTTGATCTGCCCGAACATGAAATATACCACACCTGAGCTGGTGCTTTCTTCGCTGGAGAATATGCAGCACAGGATTGTTGTAGCTCCTGACGTTATGGAAGGTGCGGCAGAGGCGCTCCGGCGGATGCTGGCTGTCCCCCTTCCCTGAATGACAGAGCTGGAAATGGGAAATAGGAGTGGAAAATAAGCACCCCAGGTGGCGTAATTATTGATCTTTGAAAGGCCTATATCCGAAGATAAATGTGGTTCGCTTTAGGAGGTTGTTGTTATGCTGTCGAAGCAATTTATTAGGGAAACAGTGGGGAATGCGCTCCGGGAAGATCTTGAATATGGAGATGTGACCACTGAAGCAATTGTCCCTCTGCAGACTAAAGGGACTGGTTGTATCTACGCACGGGAAGAAGGGGTTATTGCCGGCCTTCCGCTTGCGGAATACACTTTCAGGGATATAGATGAGAATCTTGACTGCGCTCGTCTTGTCGAGGAAGGTGAAAGTGTCAGATCAGGGCAGCCATTGATGAAGATAAGCGGCCGGTTGCAGCCGCTTCTTTTTGCTGAAAGGACGGCTTTGAATTTCATACAGCGACTCTCAGGCATTGCCACCCTTACAGCAGCCTGGGTTAAAGAGCTGGAGGGGTATTCTGTAAAACTTGTTGATACTCGTAAAACCACTCCCGGGCTGCGGGTTCTGGAAAAATATGCTGTCCGCACGGGTGGAGGAATGAACCACCGTTTCTCCCTTGACAGCGGCATACTGATTAAGGACAATCACATCAGCGCCGCCGGTGGAATTACCGAAGCGATAAAGGCAGTCCGCGAGCACGGTTCTTTTGTCTGGCGCATAGAGGTCGAGGTTGCAGATCTGGAGCAGCTTGAGAAAGCGCTTGACGCCGGTGCAGATATAATCCTTCTCGATAACATGGAATCTTCTATGCTCAGGAAGGCGGTGGAGATTACCGCCGGCCGTGCTCTGTTGGAGGCTTCCGGAAATATTGGTTTCGAGCGGTTGCGAGAGGTCGCTGCAACGGGAGTTAATTATATCTCTTGCGGCGCACTGACGCACTCTTACCGTTCTTTGGACATGAACATGTTGCTGGAAACAGTCCAGGAGAACTGAGCTGTTTGATTGGCTCCTCCCTGTTCTAATCATTACCGCAGAAACCCGAATGCCGGGTAGAGGAATTTAAAAAGGCTCAACCCCATCGCCCCCGGATAATCGTCCTTTTTGTTGGGATAATAGGAACAAACGAATGATCCGCGGCGGTGATCTGTTGCGTCCTCTTTGGAAAGGGTCCATAAGTTTTGGCCTGGTAAATATCCCGGTGCGGCTTTTTGCTGCTACCGGAGAGAAAAATGTGCGTTTTCGTTACCTCCATGAACCTTGTAAAACTCCTGTTGAATACCGCAAAGTGTGCCCCACCTGCAATAAAGAAGTTAACATGGATGAGATCGTCAAGGGTTATGAATATGAGAAAGGCCGTTTTGTTGTCATTGATGAGAGCGATTTTGCGCGGATTTCGGCGAAGACGACAAAAAGTATCGCCATTGTTGATTTTGTGCGTGGCGAAGAGATTGATCCCATCTACTATGATCGTACCTACTACCTTACCCCCGGCGAGACAGGGGAGAAGGCCTTTCAACTGCTGATACAGTCCATGGCTGGGGCGGGGATGGTGGCTATTATCCGTATAGTCCTGCGCTCCAGGCAGGCTCTGGGGGTGCTCCGGATCTATGGGGATTCCCTGGCTTTGGAAACGATGTTTTACCCCGATGAGGTTCGTTCTACTGCTGCGCTTCCGGTATGGAATCGCGATCACAGGGTGCAGGAAAGTGAACTTCAGATGGCGCGTCAATTAATCGATAATCTGAAGGCCCCCTTTTTACCGGAAAAATATACAGATGAATATCGTAAGGCGCTTCTGGAGATTATCGAAGGAAAAATAAAGGGGGAAGATCTTTTTATTGCTCCTTCGCCGGAAAAGGGTGAGGTTATCGATCTTGTTGAAGCTTTAAAGGCCAGTGTGGAAGCGACCCGTAAAACTGCCCGGAGGAAGGGCGGCCGCGGTAAAGAGGAAAAAAGGGACGCCGGTGTCTTCTAAAAAACTATCAGTGGCATTTGAATATTTTTCAAAAATCCGGCCTATGGAGCCGGTAAGCGGGAAAGCTCCTTTTGATAGCCCTGATTATACCTATCAAATTAAGTGGGATGGGGTAAGGATCCTCGCCCTGATAGAGAAGCGACGGGTGGTTCTGAAGAATCGCAAGGGTAACCCCCGCACAGTACAGTATCCGGAATTGCAGGAAGTGGCTGAATTGGTGGAGGCCGGGAGCGCCGTTCTCGACGGCGAAGTGATCGCACTAAATGGGGGGAAGCCCAATTTTGACCGGGTGCTCCGGCGTGATTTTTGTGGCCGCAAGGAGGCAATTCAGGCGCTGCAGAGGCAGATTCCCTGTACCTATTGTCTTTTTGATCTACTCTATCTGGAGGGCGCCGACCTTACCGGCTGTCCTCTTGAAGAAAGACAGCACCGGCTGGCAGAGATAGTCAGAGCTGTCCCGCCGCTTTACTTAAATGAAAATTTTCATGAGGGTAAGGCGCTTTACCGGGAAATCGAAATTGCAGGGTTGGAGGGAATCGTTGCTAAAAGGAAAAATAGTCCTTACCGGAGCGGACAGAAGTCCGCCGATTGGTTAAAGATCAAACCCCGCCGCCGTCAACTCTGCGTAGCGGGGGGGGTGACATTGTCGGAAGGCTTTGTAGGAGCACTGCTCCTGGGGGTTTATCGCGATGGGGAGCTGCTCTATATTGGTAAGGCGGGCTCCGGGCTAAAAGAAAAGGATCTGCTGCTGCTGCGGGATTATGCACTGCGGCACGGTGCAGATAAGCCTTATTTCAGCAATCCTCCGGAAGGCCGGGATCTTCTCTGGCTGAAACCTTTCCTGACGGTGCAGGTTGAATTCGCCGAATGGACTGCCGGGCTGCGCCTGCGTTCCCCGGTAGTAATCGGTTTTAGCGATTGCCCTCCCGCAGAGGCCATTTTCTAATTTGAAATAGGCGGCGGATGTAAGCAAAAGTGCGAAGAAGGGGCTTTTTCCATTGTCTTGCAAGTAAGAGTAAGGGTCGTTTTCAACGTTAATGCGGATGTGACAATATGGCTACGCTTATGGTTAACAACAGAAAGGTTACCCTGACCAACCTGGAAAGGGAGCTCTGGCCCGAAGAGGGTTTGCTCAAGCATGATCTCATCCGTTACTTTATCGAAATAGCGCCTTACATCCTGCCTTACCTGCGCAGCCGCCCCCTGGTAGTGCGCCGTTTTCCGGAGGGGATTGACAGAGCAGGGTTTTATCAAAAGAATGTGCCCCAGGGGGCTCCTGAGTGGTTGCGTACCTTTTCTGTCCTCCACGGTGAAGGCAAAGAGATTCTTTACATTATTGCGGATACTTTGGAAACCCTTGTCTGGCTGGGGAACCATGCTACTCTCGAACTGCATCCCTGGCTTTCGAGAGTGGAAAGTCTTGACAAGCCGGATTTTGTAGTTTTTGATCTTGATCCCATGGAAGAAAGTACATTTTCCCATATCTGTACCGCCGCCCTTGCCATCAAAGAACTTCTGGCTGAATATGGATTACATTGTTACCCCAAACTTTCCGGGAGCACCGGGATGCAGCTCTACCTGCCGGTAAAGCCGCTTTATAGTTTCCGGCAGGCCAGGGATTTTGCTGGTGTGATATGCCTCCGCGTACAAAGGGCCTATCCGGAGATGACTACGCTAGAGCGGAAGCTGGATCAACGCGGTGGCAAACTCTACCTTGATTATCTGCAGAACGGTCGTGGTAAGACACTTGTTGCGCCATACAGCCCGCGGCCCCTGCCCGGTGCGCCCATTTCACTGCCGCTGACTTGGGATGAAGTTAGTGGGGAAAGGATCTTACCAGGTGAATTTACCCTGCAAAATGCCTTGTCCCGCCTGCAGCAACAGGGTGATCTTTTTGCACCGGTGCTGGAAAACAAACAGATACTGCCTCCGGTCATTCCCTCTTTGTCGCCATAAAATTTTATATAGCCATGTTGAAGCAACACTCAAACTTCAGCGCTAACATCTGGCCGAATATGCTATAATTGAAACAGTAAATTTAAGATTTTGTAACTAGATACAGCCTAAAAAAAAATAAGGGAGAGGGGACCGGCTGGTGGTGCGTCGTCGCAGTATTAGAATATTGCTAATATTGATTGGAGCATTGATTCTGTTGGCGGCTGTGCCACGGCTGTTGATTACCTCCTGAATGCCGGACATGTCTTCCCAGGTGCAGCGGTGGCGCCCTCCGGGGAAGGCGGGCCTCCTGAAGATGTTCCCCCCGGCAGCGGCTGGGTGCCTTTTTGGCCGGATCCGCCGGTGATTCCCCGGCCGGAGGCGGTTAAAGGGATCTATGTTACAGGTTATACTGCTGGCAAGGGTCATTTTCCAGAGCTACTCCATCTTATTGACCGGACCGAACTGAACAGCGTAGTCATTGATCTAAAAGATGATAATGGCCGCCTTACCTATTCCCGCACAGCAATTCCCTGGGCGGCTGATGCCGGCGCCCCGCACACTTATATATCCGATCCTGTCGCTTTTATGAAGCAGTTGGAGCAGCGCGGGGTTTATCCTATCGCTCGAATAGTAACTTTTAAAGACAGTGTTATGGCCCGGCATTTTCCCGGACAGGCCATTCAGCACCGCCAGGGGGGGCTTTGGCGCGACGGCGGTGGCGATTACTGGCTTGATCCATACAATAAAGAAAACTGGAAGTATGCCGTTGCAGTGGCTCGCGAAGCGGCTCAGCTTGGTTTTCGCGAGATTCAGTTTGATTATGTGCGCTTTCCGGAAAGCGGAAACCTTTCTGCTGCTCTCTATCCGGCGCAGGATGGGACTCCTTTTAATGATGTCGTACCCGCATTTCTGCGCTATGCCCGTGCTTCACTAACTGAATACGGGGTGGAGATTTCCATTGATGCCTTCGGCATGGTGACTACGGATCCCGGGGGGATGGGTATCGGTCAGCATCTCGAATCTTTGGCAACTGCAGTGGACTATATTTGTCCCATGATCTATCCATCACACTATGAACCAGGCAACCTGGGTCTTCCCGATCCTGATGTTGCTCCTTATGAAACTGTTTATTTTAGTCTGGCCGAGGCGCAGCGCCGCCTGGTGCAGGCAGGGGTTTCGGCGAGGTTGCGTCCCTGGTTGCAGTCATTTACCATTCGCCACTATTACGGGGTGCCGGAGATAAGGGGTCAGATCAATGCTGCTTACGATCTTGGAATAGATGAATATTTACTTTGGAATGCGGCTAACTATTATAACTCCGATGCTTTGCGACCAGCCGGGCCGGAAGAATAAATAGATTGCCGCTGCTCTGTTGATTTGGCTGCCGGCAAGATCAGGAAGGATGTTGGTGGTGTTAATTAGCTATTGGGAAATTGCTCTGCGACTGGGGCTGGCTGTTGTTTTTGGGGGCGCTGTCGGTTTTGAGAGGGAGAGCCAGAATCTACCTGCCGGTTTTCGCACTCATATTCTTGTTTGTGTGGGAGCAACCCTGCTCATGATGGTTTCAGCTTATGGATTTACCGGAACCCTGGCCGAGATGGCCGACCCCAGCCGTATTGCAGCCTCTGTAGTAACGGGAATCGGCTTCCTGGGTGCCGGCACCATTCTAAGACAGCGGGGCGCCATCCGCGGGCTCACCACAGCGGCGAGCCTTTGGGCGGTTTCCGCCATCGGTCTGGCTGTGGGGATCGGCTTTTATCTGGGCTCACTGCTAACCACCTTGATTGTTCTTATCAGCCTGCTGGTCCTGGGACGCCTTGATCGGGTTTTTCTCTCCTCATATCGCGTTAAACGCCTGTCTTTGCACATATCCGATAAAGCGGGCTTTGTGGGCGAGATAGCCGGTATCCTAAACGATTTAAATATTAACATCCTGAAAATTGAGATGGGCAGCCAAACCACCCGTGCAAACAATTTAAAGAAAGGGTTTGTTGATATTGAGTTCACGCTGGTTATCCCGCTGAATCTTGATCGCAAACGGTTTTTTCAGCGACTTGCTTTAATGGAAGGGATCGAGCAAGTTCGCTGGCAGGGCGAAGAGGTGCCGGTAGATTTCCACAAAAAATCTTTCACTTCAGCCGATATTCTGTAATTATCCTTTGGCAATATTTAACACTACCTTCAGACTCCAACCAGATAAAAACATGAGATAAACAACAGTAAACTTTGAAAAAAGGGGATTTACCCTGTTCCTGGCGGCATAATAAACTAAAACAGCGCTTGATTACCGGGGGTTAGGGTGGCTATAATAAATCTAAAGGTCAATTAAGGTCAGAAATATAAGCGCTGATACGGGCATTGCGGGCAAGGGTAAAGGTTAGCGATAGTCAGGAATGGCCGGGGGTGACCGGAAAAAAGGTGATGTCTGTGGCTTCATTGACAGATTATATCGAGGAATATTTGAAAAAACTGCTGGCAATCAGTACGCGAAATTATGTTGAAATCAGACGTGCCGAATTGGCCCGCAAATTTTCATGTGTGCCCTCGCAGGTCAACTATGTTTTAAGAAGCCGTTTTTCTCCTGCTCGCGGTTATCTGGTGGAGAGCAGGCGGGGCGGTAGCGGTTATATACGCATATACCGCATCGTTCATCCACAGGGGCGGAGCTGGGTGGAGATCTGGCGCGAGATGGAGTCAACCCCTTTTGAGCCGACACGGGCCAAACAGTTTCTAAAGCTGATTCTTGAAGAAAATGCTCTCTCCCGTCGGGAGGCACAGATGATAAATACCCTGCTCCAGGATAAACACTACGAGGGGCTCGACCTGGATGAGGCCAGGGAAATGCAGAAAAGACTCTTTCGGGCCTCGCTAGAGGCGATTTTAAAAAGCAGTTACTGAGAAGGGGGCGGTTCGGATGGTTTGCCAGGAATGTGGACATGAAACAGCAACAGTGCACATTACAAAAATTGTTAACGGGCGCAAAACCGAGCTTCATTTATGCCGGAATTGTGCTCAGGCTCATGATGAACTAGATTTCTCTTTTGAACCGAAACTGTCGCTGCATAACCTGCTGGGCAGTTTGCTTGGAGAGAGCATGCGCGGCTCCAGGGAGGCGCTGCGCCAGGCAAAACTGCAGTGTCCTACCTGTGCGCTCACTTTTACCCAGTTCAGCCAGATTGGAAGGCTGGGCTGCAGCGACTGCTTTCAGGCTTTCAATGGGAAGCTGGCTCCCCTGTTGCGCCGGATCCATGGTAGCACCAGTCATACCGGCAAGGTGCCGCGCCGGAGTCAAGGTGCTGTTCTCTTCGCCAGGGAGCTGAAGAGGCTGCGGGATGAGCTTAAGATGAAGGTGCAAAGAGAGGAATTTGAAGAGGCTGCCAGGCTGCGTGATAAGATCAGGACTCTGGAAAAAGAGATGGAAGAAGGGGAACAGCGGTGAAACAGGAGCAGGTGGTTTTTAGCAAGTGGATGGATGGTAGCGGACCTGAAGCGGAAACGGTAATCAGTTCGCGGGTCCGTATTGCCCGTAATATCCGGGGGATCCCCTTTCCTTACCTGGCTTCCGATGCCCAGACCAGGCACGTCCAGGAGATTGTTGCCGGAGTAGCAGCCTCCCAGAAAAAGGCTTTTCAAAAGTGTGCCTTTATTCCCATGGAAAATCTTGTTTCCCTGGAAAAGGAGCTCCTTGTTGAAAAGCACCTGGTCAGCCCCTTTTTAGCCCGGGATTCGCAGCATGGTGCTTTACTGCTGCGGCAGGATGAAGCGGTCAGTATTATGATCAATGAAGAAGATCATCTGCGTATCCAGGTAATCCTGCCAGGTTTACAGCTGGAAGAGGCTCTGGAGGAGGCGGATCGCTACGACGATTTTCTAGAGGCGGAAATAAATTATGCTTATGACGAAAACTACGGCTATCTTACTGCATGCCCTACCAATGTGGGAACGGGACTGCGGGCTTCGGTAATGCTGCACCTGCCGGCGCTGATTATGACCGGGCAGGCTAACCGGCTTCTGGGGGCTCTTTCCCAGGTGGGCCTTGCGGTGAGAGGTCTTTACGGAGAAGGGACAGAGATCATTGGAAACCTGGTTCAGATTTCTAACCAGATTACCCTGGGCCAGTCCGAAGAGGAGATAATCCGCAATCTTGATGGGGTTACCAGACAGGTTATTGAGCAGGAGCAGGCTGCCAGGCAAGCTTTGCTTAACAAAAACAGGGCCCAGATTGGCGATCGCAGCTGGCGTTCCCTGGGGCAGCTCAAGTTTGCTCAACTGATGAGTTCTCAGGAGGCAATGCAGCTTCTATCCGATGTACGCCTCGGTTATGACCTGGGCCTGCTAAAAGGGATCACTCGCAAGTTGCTCAATGAGATGATGGTTGTGAACAGCCCTGCCTGTCTGCAGATCCTTGCGGAGAAAGAACTCACTCCTGCAGAAAGAGATCTGGAGAGACCGGTGCAACTGAAGAAAATAATGGAGCAGTTCAAAGAATCGGGATAACAATTTTTAAAAAGCATATTATAATTTGATGTGAGGTGAATAAAAATGTTCATGTTCAGCCGCTTTACCGAAAGGGCACAGCAGGTGCTGGTGCTGGCCCAGGAGGAGGCAAAGAGATTGAGTCATAATTTTATCGGAACGGAGCACCTGCTTCTAGGACTGGTCAGGGAGGGCTCGGGCATTGCCGCTCGCGCTCTGCAAAACATGAATGTGGATTTAAACCGGGTGCGCTCCGAGGTGGAGCGGATTACCCCCAAGGGGGATAAACTTTTCTTTCAGGGGATTACCTACACGCCGCGGGCGAAGCGGGTGGTGGAGCTTTCCATTGAGGAGAGCCAGAACCTGGGTCATAACTATGTAGGCACCGAGCATATTCTTCTTGGCCTTCTCCGCGAAGGTGAAGGTATCGCTGCCCAGGTGTTGACCAACCTCGATATTGATCTGAAGCGTGCTCGCAAAGAGGTGATTCAGTTGCTTGGCGGAGAAGGGGGTGCAGCCCATCCCGATGCTGAAGGGAAAAGCGGTCCGCAAACTCCAACGGTGGATACTTTTGGCAGGGATCTGACCAAATTGGCCCGTGATGGGAAACTCGATCCTGTCATCGGTAGGGATAAAGAGATCGAAAGGGTAATTCAGATATTAAGCCGCCGCACCAAGAATAACCCCTGTCTTATCGGGGAGCCCGGTGTGGGGAAGACGGCCATTGCCGAAGGGCTGGCCCAACGGATTATGGATGGCAATGTGCCCGATATATTGCGGGGCAAAAGGCTTGTCACTATCGAGCTGGCGGCGGTTGTAGCCGGAACTAAATATCGCGGTGAATTTGAAGAGAGATTGCGCAAACTGATGATGGAGTTGCGCCAGGCGGGTAATGTTATGGTTTTCATCGACGAATTGCACACGATCATCGGGGCGGGAGCTGCCGAGGGGGCTATTGATGCTTCGAATATCCTTAAGCCGGCCCTGGCCCGCGGGGAGATGCAGTGCATCGGGGCAACCACCCTGGACGAATATCGCAAGCATATTGAAAAGGATCCCGCTCTAGAGCGTCGCTTTCAGCCCATTGTTGTCGGCGAGCCGGATAAGGAAGAAAGCCTGGATATCCTTAAAGGGCTGCGTGATCGCTATGAAGCGCATCACAAAGTCAAGATTACCGATGAAGCCCTTGAGGCGGCGGTGAATCTCTCCGATCGATATATTTCCGATCGCTTTCTTCCCGATAAAGCTATTGATCTTATCGATGAGGCTGCTTCGCGGGTTCGCATTCGCAGCTATACGGCGCCACCCGATCTGAAGCAGATCGAGGAGAAACTAACAAACCTGCGCACAGAGAAGGAAGCAGCGGTGCGCAACCAGGAGTTTGAGCAGGCTGCTGAATTACGGGACCAGGAACGGAAGATCAAGGAGAAGCTTACAGAGCTGAAAAAGGAATGGGAGCAGCAGATCGGCACAGCCGATCTTTCCATGGTTACCGATGAGGATGTAGCCTATATTGTTTCAAGCTGGACAGGGATTCCGGTGAAAAAACTTGCTGAAGAAGAATCAGCCCGCTTGTTGAACCTGGAGCAGATCCTGCACCAGCGGGTAATCGGTCAGGATGAAGCTGTTGAGTCGGTTTCGCGGGCTATACGGCGAGCCAGGGCTGGCTTGAAAGATCCCAGGCGCCCCGTAGGTTCTTTTATCTTCCTGGGGCCCACCGGGGTTGGGAAGACCGAGCTGGCGCGGGCTCTGGCTGAGGCTATGTTTGGTGATGAGCGGGACATGATCAGGCTTGATATGTCCGAATATATGGAAAAGCATACGGCTGCAAGGCTTATCGGTGCCCCTCCGGGCTATGTAGGTTATGATGAAGGCGGCCAGCTTACAGAGCAGGTTCGTCGCAAACCCTACTCTGTTGTGCTCTTCGACGAGATTGAGAAAGCTCATCCCGATGTTTTTAATGTTTTGCTGCAGATTCTGGAGGATGGCAGACTCACAGACGGAAAAGGGCGCACTGTTGATTTCCGGAATGTTGTTGTGATCATGACCTCGAACGTGGGGGCAACTTTTATGCAGCGAGCTGCCGTCGGTTTCGGCGTGGCAGATGAGAGCGACAGCCATGAAAGGATGAAGGAGCGGATCCTGTCCGATCTGAAGCGGACTTTCCGCCCGGAATTCCTTAACCGTGTTGACGATATTATCGTCTTCCATGCGCTCAACGAAGGGCATATCAAAAAGATTGTGGGGATCATGCTTGAAGAGCTAAACCAGAGGGTTGCAGAATATGATCTCAAGGTTGAGGTAACTCCCGAAGCCAGGGAGGCCCTGGTGAAGGAAGGGTATGATCCCACCTTTGGTGCCCGTCCGCTCCGGCGGGTGATCCAGAAACGGCTGGAAGATAATATCTCTGAAGAGTTGCTGCAGGGTAATATCACTCCAGGCGATACCATCGTCGTGAGTGTAAAGGATAAAAAATACCAGTTTCAAACAGGCGCTGCAAAATAGCAATATTTCAAAGCAAAGTTAGTAAACTCGGTGCCAGGCACCGAGTTTACTAACTTGCCAGAATTAGGCCCGGATCACAGGATCGGGGCTCTTCCGGGCTTCATATTAGTTTAAATTTAGTGAAATTACAAACTTTAGTGCAGGTAAAGGAATTTATATCGACCTTGTCGAATAGTGACTTGTGTCAGTTTGTCACAGAAAGCAATTACAAATTTTGTCTAACTAGAAGGGGGATTGGGTTGAAAATTGCAGTTTCCGGTAAAGGGGGAGCCGGGAAATCTACAGTTGCTGCCAACTTGCTTTACTGCCTCAAAATACACAGCCTCTCCGCTTTTGCCATAGATGCTGATCCCGATGCCAATCTAGGCCTACTTTTGGGTCTTGATCCGGAAGAACTTGCCTTACTGCCGCCTTTAAGCGAACTCCAGGAGGTAATTGCTGAAAAGAATGCAGGCGGAGGGGCATTTGTGGATCTTAATCCCTCCGTTGACGATATCCTTGAAGATTATGTTCTTCACGATGGAACTATTCGATTCCTTAAAATGGGGGGAATCAAACAGGGAGGTTCAGCCTGTTATTGTAAGGAAAATGCTTTTTTAAATGCTGTTTTGACCAGCGTTCTACTGGACCGGCCGGAAGCAGTGGTGCTTGATATGAGCGCCGGGATTGAGCACCTTACCCGGGGTACCGCTCGCGGTGTTGAATTGATGCTGGTGGTGGTAGAACCGACAAGGGCTGGTGTCACCACCGCCTTGGCCGTGGAACGCCTGGCTTCTGATCTTGCGTTGCCTCAGGTAGCCTTTGTCGGAAATAAAATTCGGTCGGAAAAAGACCGGGATTACTTGCGCACTTCGTTGCCGCAAGATCGTATTCTGGCGATGCTTCCCTTTTCAGAGGATGTTCTGGAGAGAGCGCGCCTGCTCGATAGGAGGGGCTTCAAAAAGGAAGATCTGATACCTGGAGTGGAAGAAATTTATCAAAAAATTTCCGGGGGTGGTTAACAGAATTCACAATTGTTTTTTTCAATCAATCGTTTGAATATTTTTAAAGGAGGTTAGAACTGAGATATGTCCAAAGAGAAAAAAAAGCCCGACAACAAAAGAACAATTGATCCCGCGGCTTTGGAAGTCCTTGAAAAAAATGATGGAACAATAGAAACAGCTTATGATCGTTATGTTCAGATGCAGCCTCAGTGCAACTTTGGCCGTACCGGGATCTGCTGCCGTATCTGTTTACAGGGTCCCTGCCGCATCACCAGAAAGGCTTCAAAGGGTATTTGTGGGGCGCACGGCTACACCATTGTAGCCCGCAACCTTATTCGCGCAATAAACGGCGGATGTGGTGCTCACGCTGACCACGGCCGGCATCTCATTTATACCGTTACCGAGATGCTTGAGGGGAGGGCGCCCGACTATAGCATTGAGGATCCCGAAAAGCTGCGCCGCGTTGCTCAAATGATCGGTCTTTCGGTAGAAGGCAAAGAGGATCGCGACCTTCTAAAAGAAGTTCTCGACGCTGCCGTCAGCGATTTTACCAAGCTTGACGATGAGCCGCTGCGCTGGCTTGAAGGAACCATTACTGAGGGGCGGATGAAAAAATTTGCCGATTGCAATATTCATCCGCGCAGTGTCCACACCGCTATCTCGGAAACTATGGGGCAGACCCATATGGGGGTTGACTCCGATCCGGTAAACCTGGTCTTCCAGGGGTTGAAGACATCCCTGGCTGACTTTGCCGCGGAACATATCGCTACTGATTTTTCAGATATTCTTTTCGGAACTCCGAAGCCGGTTACTTCGGAAGCCAATTTCGGAGTGATCGATCCCGAGATGGTCAATGTTGCCCTGCACGGGCACAATCCCCTTCTCAGTGAGATGATCGTCCGGGCGGCCCGCGAGATGACGGCAGAAGCCGAGGCTGCGGGTGCCAAGGGGATCAAGTGCATGGGGATCTGCTGTACTGGCAACGAGGTTCTCATGCGCCAGGGAGTGCCCATGCTGACCAACTTCCTCTCCCAGGAGCTGCCCATCATGACCGGGGCGATCGATGCCATGGTCGTGGATGTGCAGTGTATCATGCCCGGGGTGAGAGCGGTGGCAGAATGTTTCCATACCCGGATTATTACCACGATGTCGCATTCGAAAATAGCTGGAGCACACCATGTTGAATTTACCGAAGATCGCGCTGGAGAGAAGGCCCGTGAGATTATCCACCTGGCCATTGAGGCTTACAAGGAACGCTTGCCTGATCGCATCGATGTCCCCAAGCTGAAAAACAAGGTTACCGCCGGTTTCAGTGTTGAGGCTATGCTCGATGTTTTTGGCGCGGTCAATCCCGATAACCCCATCAAGGTGCTCACAGATGCCATCGATTCGGGACAGCTGAGTGGGGTGGTGCTTCTGTGCGGTTGCAACAACCTGCGCGTGATGCACGATCACAGCTGTGTCACGGTGATCAAGGGCCTCGCGGCGAATAACGTGCTCATGGTTGCTACCGGCTGCATGGCCGGGACTGCGGCCAAGCTGAATCTGATGAATGCTGAGGCTGTGGAAGAATACGCCGGCGAAGGTCTGAAAGAGTTTTACCGCATGTTGAATGAAGCCAATGCCGACAGGCTGAAGGATAAATTGCCGCTGGTTTTCCATATGGGTTCCTGTGTGGACAATTCACGCGCCTACGATCTGAACACACTCATGGCCAACCAGTGGGGTGTCGACACGCCGAAAGTTCCCTATGCGGCCTCGGCTCCCGAAGCGATGAGTGAAAAAGCGGTTGCCATTGGCAGCTGGTGCGTTACCCTGGGGATGCCCACCCACGTGGGGGTTACCCCGGAGATTACCGGAAGTGCTCTGGTAGACGGTGTTGCCAGACAGATCGCCCATGATGTTTACGGCGGTTATTTTATTTGGGAAGAAGATCCTGACAAATCGGTTGAAGTGATTATGGATGCTCTGAATGAGCGGACTTGGAAGTTGCGGGTGCATCGCCAGGCTCAGGAGAGATACGAAACTGAAGCGATCTCCGCCGGGTGGTAAACCTATCTTGCCAAAAAGGAGGAATGAAGAAAATGACAGAACCTAGCACCCTTGACGGTGTTCTGGCACGAGAGTGGAAAGAATCATTTGAAGAGATCTATGAAGGCGCAGTTGATGAAGCGAATCCGCCTGTTAAACTCTTTGAAAAGGCTTATGACGGCGCCGTTATCGCGACAAGTTATGCCGAAATTCTGCTCAACCAGGCCATTCGCCGCTACGGTCCCGATCATCCCGTAGGATATCCCGATACCGGCTACTATCTGCCTGTGATCCGGGCTTTGAGCGGCGAGGATGTGACGACATTGGGTGAGCTGCCTCCCATCTTGAACCGGATGCGGAACCAGGTACGGGAGGAGCTTACTTTTTATAATGCCCGCCTTTGCGGTGAAGCAACTGCTTATGCCGCTGAAATTATCGAGGCTCTGCGCTATCTGGACGGAGCCAGGCCCCATGTGGAGCCCTGGACCGGTTTTCTCGGAGACCCGGTGGTCCGCCGATACGGCATTCTCCTTGTCGACTGGACCATTCCCGGTCAGGCGGTTATTGTGGGTAAAGCCAGGTCCAGCGAAGCACTGGGGGAAATGATCACGAAGCTCCAGGGAATGGGCTTCATGATCTTCCTGGCCTATGAAGTGGTAGAGCAGGCCATCGAAGCCGGAATGAAGTTGGGGATTGACTTTATCGCTTTCCCCACCGGTAATTTTACACAGGTTATCCATGCAGTCAACTACGCTCTTCGTGCAGGAATGGCCTTTGGTGGAATTCCGCCGGGAGAGCGCGAAAATACGCGCGATTACCAGCGCCGCCGTGTACGTGCCTTTGTTCTGCAACTTGGAGAATCTGATGAGGTCCAGGTAGCAGCGCAGTTTGCGGCAATCTTCCTCGGATTCCCGGTAATTCTTGATCATGAGCTGCCGGAAGATGAGCAGATCAAGAACTGGTACGTTTCCCATCCCAACTATGATGATATAATCCAGGTTGCCATGGAGATCCGGGGCATCAAGCTGAAGATTGTTGATATCCCCGTTCCCATCACAGTTGGTCCGGCCTTTGAGGGCGAGGTCATCCGCAGGGGCGACATGCGCATTGAGTTCGGCGGCGGCCGGACGCCCTGTTTCGAGCTGGTGAACATGGTCGGCGAAGATGAGATTGAGGATGGAAAGATCGAAGTGGTCGGTCCCGAGATCGACAGTGTTGAAGAAGGCGGTTCACTACCGCTGGGCATTGTCTGCAAGGTCTTTGGACGGAAGATGCAGAGCGACTTTGAAGGAGTTCTTGAGCGTAGATTCCATGATATAATCAACTATGGTGAGGGAATCTGGCATATGGCCCAGCGCGATACTGTGTGGATGCGTATCGGCAAGGCCGCTGCGGAGAAGGGTTTCAAAATTCATCACTTTGGAGAACTTCTTGTCGCTAAGCTAAAGGACGAGTTTCCCTCCATCGTGGACAGAGTCCAGGTGACACTCTACACCGAAGAAGATAAGGTTAATGAGCAGCTTGCCCGGGCCCGTGAATTTTATGCCGCCCGCGACGAGAGGCTCAAAGGTCTCACCGACGAAGCCGTGGATGTATTTTACTCCTGCCTGCTCTGCCAGTCCTTTGCTCCGAATCACTGCTGTGTAGTTACCCCGGAGCGGTTGGGACTTTGCGGTGCGGTGAGCTGGCTCGATTCAAAGGCTACTTTTGAAATCGATCCTACCGGGCCCTGCCGTCCCATTTCCAAGGAAGGGCTTATCGATGAGAATAATGGAATCTGGGAGTCCATCAATGAGTATGTCTACCTGAATACAAACCGCACCATTGAAGAGTGCTCCATCTACAGTTTCATAGACAGGCCCATGACCTCATGCGGTTGCTTTGAGTGCATCATGGCGATCATGCCCGAAGCAAACGGGGTGATGATCACTACCCGTGAGCATGGTGGAGAAACTCCCTGCGGAATGACTTTCTCTACTCTTGCCGGTACCGTCGGCGGGGGGATCCAGACACCTGGTTTTATGGGACATGGCCGCACTTATGTGCTCAGTCGCAAGTTTATCCGGGCTGACGGTGGTTTGGGACGCCTGGTCTGGATGCCGAAGGAACTGAAGGAATTCCTCGGGGATGAACTGAGGAAGCGTGCCGAAGAGGATGGCCTTGGAGCCGACTTTGTCGAAAAGATTGCCGATGAAAGTGTAGGCACCACCGCCGAGGAGATTCTACCCTTCCTGGAAGAGAAGGGGCATCCGGCGTTGACGATGGATCCGCTGATGTAGGAGGTTCTTATGGAGAGAAGCTCCGGTGGAGGAGACGATGAAACCGGGGCTTCACCTTCTAAGCATTTCTTTTTAGAAAGGAGAAGAGAGAATGGGTTTAACAGGTTTGGAGATTTTTAAACATTTACCAAAGACCAATTGCAAAGAGTGCGGTTTCCCCACCTGTCTGGCCTTTGCCATGGCTCTGGCGAGCGGCAAGGCTTCCCTGGACGCCTGTCCCTATGTCACCGATGAAGGAAAGGCTGCCCTGGAATCTGCCTCTGCGCCGCCGATCAAGCTGGTCAAAGTCGGCAGCGGGGACCATGTACTTGAGATTGGCGATGAAACAGAGCTTTTCCGGCACGACAAGCGGTTCTTCCACCCCACGGGGGTGGCGGTGCTGATCAGCGATACCGGAGATGCAGCGGCGGAGGCGGCTGCTTTTGACGAGCTTGAATTCGATCGCGTGGGGTTGCATTACGTTACCGATGTGGTGGCGGTTAAGTGTGATTCGGGAGATGGCGCGAAGTTCAAGGCAGCGGTGGAGGCTGTCGCTGCAAAGACCGCCAAGGCCATGATCCTGATTTGTGAGGATCCTGCACTGTTGGAAGGAGCTGCCGATGCTGTTGCTGACCGCAAACCTCTGCTCTACGCGGCTACAGCGGAGAATTATGAAAAGATGGTCGAACTGGCCAAAGCCAAGGGTTGTCCACTGGCTGTTCGCGGAAAAGACCTGGCGGAAACAGCTGAGCTTGTGGAGAAGATTGTTGCACTGGGCTACAAAGAGCTGGTTCTTGACAGCGGAGCCCGTGATACCAGCAAGGTCCTGGCTGATCTGACCCAGTTCCGCCGCGGAGCGATTAAGAAATACCGTTCCTTTGGCTACCCCTCTATCGCCTTTACGACCAAGGAAGACCCACTGGAAGAAATTGTACAGGCAGGGGTTTACTTAAGCAAGTATGCTTCCATTGTGGTTTTGAAAACATCGAAAAAAGAACATCTACTGCCGCTATTATCATGGCGTCAGAATCTCTATACTGATCCGCAGAAACCGATCGCTGTTGAGCCTGGCCTCTATGAGGTCGGGGAGGTTGATGAGAATTCCCCCGTTTACTGTACCACGAACTTCTCTTTGACCTATTTCATTGTTGAAGGTGAAGTGGAGAACTCCCGGATTCCCAGCTACATTCTCTCCGTGGACACCGGCGGAATCTCCGTGCTGACGGCTTATGCGGACAATAAGTTTAGCGGTGAAATTATTGCCAAGGCGATGAAGGATGTTGGCCTGGAAGAAAAGGTCAACCATAAAAATATCGTTTTACCCGGCCATGTAGCTGTTTTACAGGGGGCCCTGGAAGAGGAATCCGGTGGCTGGAAAGTTATGGTCGGGCCCCGGGAGGCCGCAGGCATCCCCAAATTTGCCAAAGAATCTTTTGCTTAAAAAAAGCAATTGACTCCCGAATTCAATAGAGAGGAGCGTAAAGATGGCTGTAGAGATTCAAAGAGAAAGATATAGAAGCAAGGTTGGTGAGGTCGTTCTGGGAGCAACAAAGGAACAGGGCGGAAGCCGCAGCCACACCATTACCGTTGGCGGTGAGTCAACGCTGCCTTTCCTGCATTTCGAAGGTGGAGTGCCAAACCGTCCGGTTATCGCTCTGGAGATTTCCGATATGGTTCCCGGATGGCATCCTTGTTTCGGAGAATACTATGATGATGTTTTTGATGATACAGCGGCCTGGGCAAAAAAGTGCGTCGATGAGTACGGCGCAGATTTGATTCAGATCCGTCTGCAAAGTGCCGATCCTGATTTAAAGGACAGCTCTCCCGAAGATTGTGCCGCTACTGTTAAGAAGGTTCTTGAAGCGGTGGGGGTTCCCATCATTGTTGTCGGTTGTGGAAAGGCTGAAAAAGACAACCTGATTTACCCCGTCGTGGCTGAAGCGACTGCCGGTGAGAACCTGCTTCTGGGTGTCGCCGAAGTGGAAAATTACAAGGCCATTACCAGCGCCTGCATGGCTTACAAGCATAACGTCATCGCTCTGTCCCCCATCGATATTAATATTTGCAAGCAGTTGAATATTCTTATCGCCGAGATGAGCATGGTCATGAACAACCGGATCATCATCGATCCCTGTATGTCCGCTTTAGGTTACGGTATTGAGTACACCTATTCCATAATGGAGCGAGCCCGTAATGGTGCTCTCCAGGGGGATAGGATGCTGTCCATGCCGATGATCGGCAATATAGGTTATGAAGTCTGGCGGACCAAGGAAACGAACACCTCTGTGGAGGATGCTCCTGGCTGGGGTGACCGGGGAGATCGGGCCGTACTTTGGGAGGCAACCACAGCGGTGGCTTTCTTGCAGGCGGGTCTCGATATCCTGGTGCTGCGCCATCCCCGTGCAGCGGCGCTGGCCAAAAAGAATATCGATGAGTTGATGCAGGATAACAGCTATTAGCTGCCTAATATTTATATGATAGGAGGTTGGTCCGATGATTATTATTGGCGAGCGCATTAACGGCATGTTTCAAGATATCGCCAAGGCTATCCGGGAGCGGGACGGTTCCATAGTTCAGGAATGGGCGAAAAAGCAAGAACAGAATGGAGCCCGCTATCTTGACATCAACGTCGGCCCCGGTTCTGCTGAACCAGTGGAAGCGATGAAGTGGTTGGTCGAAGAAACTCAGAAGGCCAGTGATCTTCCTTTATGCCTTGATTCAACCAATTATGACGCTATAGAAGCAGGGTTGAAGATCTGCAAGCGCCCGGCGATGATCAACTCCGTTCCGGCGGAGGCGGCGAAGATGGAGCGTGTCTTCACCATGGCTTCAGAGTACGGTTCCGAGGTGATCTGTCTTGCTATGAGCGAAGAGGGCATACCCAAAGATGCTGAGAGCAGGGTAGCTCTGGCTATGGAGCTTGTGGCCACCGGAGACGCTTATGGTGTACCTATTGATAATCTTTTTATCGATCCCCTTGTCCTTCCCTGTAACGTTGCTCAGGATCATGGTCCCGAGGTGCTGGAGACATTGCGTCAGATTAAGCTGATCTCCGATCCCCCCCCTAAAACGGTAGTCGGCTTGAGCAATGCTTCCCAGGGTACAAGGGATCGGGAGCTGGTCAACCGTGTTTTTGCCGTTATGGCCATGGCCAGCGGGCTTGATGCCGCTATTGCCGATGCCTGCGATGATGAGCTGATGGCTGCCGTAGCCACGGCCCGGATCCTTCTAAATATCGATATTTACTGCGATTCTTACGTCGACGTCTTCAAACAAGGATAAACACAGCTTTAGGCTGAAAGAGGCTGCCAGGTGTAGCTTCTTTCAGCCTGGTTAGAAGAAGCACAGGCACAATTACAGGTATATACAAACTGCAAAAGCAGCAAAGGAAGGGAAGGTGAGCCATACTATGATTATCGCAGATAGGAAACCCCTGGAGGAGATCTTCGAGATGCTGGCGCCTTACCGGCGGATCGCCGTTCTGGGCTGTGGCACCTGTGTCACCGTATGTCTGTCCGGGGGGCAGAAAGAAGCGGAAGAGCTGGCAGCAGCTATCTCTATCCACCGTAAAAAGGAGAATAAAGAAGTAAGTGTTGAGGCTTTTACCATTGAGCGCCAGTGTGAATTTGAAATGATCGATCAGGTGGCAGAGCGCTTGAAGGGCTTTGATGCAATTCTCTCATTGGCGTGCGGTATTGGAGTGCAAACTCTGGTGGAGCGTATGCCGGAGCTTATAGCATTGCCAGGGCTGAACACCCAGTCTTTGGGTTATCCCGTTGAGCAAGGGGTCTGGGTAGAGCGCTGCCTCGGTTGCGGCGATTGTGTCCTTCACCTGACGCAGGGAATTTGCCCCATCACCCGTTGTGCAAAAAGTTTGTTAAACGGCCCTTGCGGCGGCTCTGCCGACGGCAAGTGTGAGATTAGCAAGGATGTGGACTGCGCATGGCACCTGATCCACGATCGGCTTGCCAAGCTGGGCAAGCTGAATGTGTTAGATGAGATTCAGCCGCCAAAAGACTGGTCTTCCTCTCATCACGGAGGTCCAAGAACAATAGTAAGGGAGGATGTCAGACTTGAAAGCGGGAAGTAATCTAGAAAAAGTAATTAGCAGCGGGCAGTTTGCTGCTACCGGAGAGCTGGGGCCGCCGAAAAGTGCTGATGTGGGCTTGCTCAAGGAGCACGGTGAAGCGATGCGCAACTATGTTGATGCCTTCAATATCACCGATAACCAGACCGCAATTGTGCGCACCTCAAGCATCGGTGTAGCCGGCATCTTGCTTCAGATGGGATTAGAACCGGTTGTGCAGATGACGGTGCGCGACCGCAACCGCATCGCCTTGCAGGGCGATCTCCTCGGGGCGGTGGCCTTGGGAGTTAAAAATGTTCTCTGCCTCTCGGGCGACCACCAAAAATTTGGAAACGAACCGGGTGCTAAAGGAGTTTATGATATTGACTCCATGCAGCTGCTAAAAGCATTCAAGGATATACGGGACGAGGGTAAGTTTATCGGGGGAGAAGAACTTGAAGCGCCGCTTTCTGTCTACCTGGGCGCGGTGGCAAATCCCTTTGCAGATCCCTTTGAATACCGTGTTGACCGGCTGGAGAAAAAGATCGCCGCCGGAGCCAGTTTTATTCAGACACAGTGTATCTTTGATCTCGATCGCTTCAAACGCTGGATGGAGCTGGTCCGCGAGAAAGGTCTGCACAAGAAGGTCGCTATTATGGGTGGGGTTACCCCCATCAAATCCCTGGGCGCGGCCAGGTATATGAAAAACTTTGTTTCCGGAATTACCATTCCCGACGAACTTATCGAGCGTCTTAAGGGTGCCGAGAAGAAAAAAGAGGAAGGTCTTAAGATCGCCATCGAAACAATCCAGCAGCTCAAAGAGATCGAAGGGGTGGCCGGGGTTCATATCATGGCCATTGCCTGGGAGGAAATTGTTCCTGAAATTGTTGAGCGGGCCGGTCTCTATCCCCGCCCGAAGCTATAAAATAAAGGGACCAGTTGATTTGTAGCCTATTAACAGCAAGCTTGCATTAAAAACTGAAGGTATTGGTCTACCGGTTGTAGATTAATCGGATCAATTAATAACAGGCGTCCCCTGCCTGTTATTTTTTTAATCGAAAGGAGGGTTCTCATGCAGCAGGAGGATGTTGTTATTGTTGCCGCACTGCGAACACCCACCGGTGATTTTGGAGGCAGCTTCAGAACTGTTTCTTCCCTTAACCTGGGGCAGGTGGTTGTGGAAGAGGTTGTGCGTAAAGCAAAGCTCGCCCCGGAGCAGATCGATGAGGTTATTTTCGGCAATTGCAACCAATACACTGATGAGCCCAATATTGCCCGGTGCATCGCTTTGACAACAGGGATGCCGGTGGAGACAACAGGCTTTACCATTCAGAGACAGTGCGCCTCGGGTATGCAGGCTATTGTATCAGGTTACCAGGAAATTATCTTCGGCGATTCTGAAATTGTAGTTGCCGGGGGTGTGGAATCCATGAGCACTGCGCCCTATCTTCTTAAAGGAGCCCGCTGGGGACAGAGGTTACAGCACGGTGAGATGACCGATTCCCTTTGGGAGATGTTGACGGATCCGGTATATAAAATAATGATGGGAGAGACAGCAGAGCGGTTAGCCGACAAATACGGCATAACCCGTGAAGCGCAGGATGAGATTGCTTACCGCAGCCATGTCAATGCTGTTGCTGCTATCGATGAAGGACGTTTTAAGGAAGAGATTGTTCCCGTAACAGTGAAAGGTAGAAAAGGTGACACCATTGTTGATACCGATGAACATCCTCGCAGGGATATTTCCATGGAGATTCTGGCGGGGTTGCGCCCTGCTTTTCGTCGTGATGGCACGGTAACCGCAGGTAATGCTTCAGGGTTGAATGACGGGGCGGCAGCGGTGGTATTGATGACAGCCAGGCGTGCGCAGGAAATGGGTTTGGAACCGATGGGGCGGATTGTCTCTTATGCCTGGGCTGGTGTAGAGCCTGACCTGATGGGTTACGGCCCTGTTCCAGCGGTTCGCAAGGCGATGCAGAAGGCGGGACTAACCCTTGATCAGATGGAACTAATTGAGCTAAATGAAGCTTTTGCCGCTCAGTATCTGGCTTGCGAGATGTTGCTTGATTTGAACAGGGAGATTGTCAATGTGAATGGAAGCGGCATCGCCCTGGGCCATCCTGTGGGATGCACCGGTACACGAGTCGTGGTGACCCTGCTGCATGAGATGGCCCGCCGCAACTTGAAAATGGGTCTGGCAACGCTTTGTGTGGGCGGAGGTATGGGTATGGCCTTGATTCTGGAAAGACCCTGAGTAGCAAAAAATCATTGAGGAGGTTGCTAAAATGAGTAACCTGGTAACGGTAACCAAAGAGGATAGGCTGGTAATTGTTACAATCAATCATCCGCCGGTCAATGCATTGAACCGGCAGGTGATGGATGAGCTCGAAAGTAAATTTGATGAACTTTTGAGAGATGAGGAGATCGGGGCAGTAATTATTACCGGTGCGGGTGACAAGGCTTTTGTAGCCGGTGCTGATATCAGTGAATTTACTACGCTTACCAGCGCAAATGGAGAGCAGCTCAGCAGCAGGGGACAGGCTATCTTTCAGAAGATTGCTGATTTTCCCGCTCCTGTAATTGCTGCTGTAAGCGGTTTCGCCCTTGGAGGAGGTCTGGAGCTGGCCCTTGCCTGTGATATCCGGGTTATGACGGAAAATTCCCGGGTTGGCCTACCCGAGGTTACCCTGGCTATTTTCCCGGGCTATGGCGGCACCCAGCGGCTGCCCCGGACAATTGCTTCAGGAAAGGCTAAGGAGCTGATCTTTACCGGGGATATGATTGACGCTGCTGAGGCTTATCGTATCGGATTGGCCGATCATCTGGTCCCACCTGGCGAAGCGCTCACCAGAGCCCGTGCTATTGCTGAAAAGATACTGAGCAGGGGGCCGGTGGCGATACGCCTGGCCAAAAAGGCGGTCAACGGCGGCCTTGAGCAGACACTGACTGAAGGTTTCAAGACAGAGGCGAAACTTTTTGCCCAGCTCTGCGACACAGAAGATCAGAAAGAGGGCGCAGCAGCCTTTTTAGAGAAACGTCCTCCTGTTTATAAGGGGAAATAGGGCTAAGAGATCCTTAGCCAGATTGAAACATGGAGAACGGTTGAAAGTAGTAGAGAAATAACAGTGAGGAGTGGACGAAGTGGAGATTAAGATTATCGGTGTAGCCGGTGCAGGCACTATGGGCAATGGGATCGCCCAGGTTGCTGCTGAGGCCGGTTTTCAGGTAATTATGCGTGACCTGGAAGATCAGTTTGTACAGAGAGGCCTGGCGGCGGTGGAGAGAAACCTTGCCCGGGCTGTGGAGAAAGGTAGAAAGAGCCAGGCTGACGCAGACACTGTTCGCAACCGCATCAGGGGCACAACGCGCATAGAAGACTTTCATGAAGCTGACTTTATCATTGAAGCTGTAATCGAAAATATGGAGCTAAAAAAAGTATTTTATAAAGAACTGGATGCTGTTTGCAAAGATAATGCTGTGCTGGCTTCGAACACGTCAGGGTTGAGTATCACCGAAATGGCTGCAGCAACAAAGCGTCCGCAAAAAGTGGTGGGAATGCACTTTTTTAATCCCGTTCCGGTGATGAAGCTTGTGGAGGTGATCCGGGGCTTTGACACGGATGAGGAAACCTTTAATCTGACCATGGAACTGTCACGTAAGATGGGCAAGGAGCCCATTGCTGTTAATGAAGCACCGCTGTTTGCAGTTAACCGTATTCTTGTGCCCATGCTGAACGAAGCCGCTTTTGTCTTGATGGAGGGGGTCGCTACTGCTGAGGATATTGACCGGGGCATGATGCTCGGGGCGAACCATCCTATTGGACCGCTGGCTCTTGCCGACATGGTTGGGCTGGATGTGCTTCTTGCGGTTATGGAGACTATTTATCGTGAGACAGGAGATTCGAAATACCGGCCCTGTCCTCTTGTCCGCAAACTAGTCAGGGCGGGACATTACGGACGGAAAACCGGCCGCGGCTTTTATACTTACGGCTGACCGTAGTAAACTGGTGCCTGGCACCAGTTTACTAACTTGGGACAATGGGACAGTTACTCTGTCCCATTTTTATGTTTACCCGTTCCCTTTTGTTAAGCTGGAAAGTATGTTAGATTAATAGTGAGCTGATAAACGTGACATAGACAGGGGAAAAGAATGAAAAAACAATTGATCCGCAACCTGCAGGTTGGAGATGAAGTCGAAACGCAAGCCCTGGTGCTTGAATGCAACCGGGGCAACTATTCCGCCCCTCACCGGGCTGGTGAGTTTTTTTTAAAGTTGAACCTTGGGGACGTTAGCGGCAGCATAAAGGCAATTCTCTGGGATACAGCGGGGATGAAGGAGCTGCCGCGAAAAGGAGATGTAATTTTTCTGCGTGGGGATGTTACAGACTATTATGGACCTCAGGTTGTGATTGCTGAACTACGCAAACTAGATCCCGAGAAGGTTAACCGCTCTTTTTTTCAACCTGTTTCTGAACGGGACCCCCGGGAGATGCTCCGGGAGCTTAAAGAAGTCATAAATAAAGAGATTCAACACCCCCATTTAAAGTTGCTGCTCCTCTCCTTTTTTAATGAGCAGGAGTTTACCCGCCGTTTTGCTCTTGCCCCGGCAGCGCGGACGATACACCATAACTATTGTGGAGGTCTGCTTGAGCATACTCTGGAGGTGATCAAGATCTGTCGCTACTTTGTCTCGCTTTATCCCGATCATCTCCGCCTCGAATTACTGCTTACAGGGGCAATCCTGCATGATGTGGGAAAAATAGAAGAATATGACCCGGCAAGCCTTAGCTTCGAATTCTCCGACCGGGGGAAACTGGTTGGTCATATCAGCATCGGCAAGGAGATGCTTGATCGGAAGATTAACCAGATACCTGAGTTTCCAGTCCAGTTAAAGCTGGAACTGGAACATATGATCCTATCCCATCATGGGATGCGCGAATGGGGTTCACCTGAAATCCCGAAAACAATCCATGCTTTTGCGCTTTTCCATGCCGATCTTGTCAGTGCCCGGCTGAACCAGTTTGTCAGGTTAATGGAGAAACGACCCCCCGGCGAGGGGGAGTGGACAGAATGGGATCGTTACCTTGAGCGCAGTATTTATTTAAAAAAACCGGTGGATGAAATATAATTGCCTGCTCCGGCAGCTGCATGATTTAAATATGAACGAGGCAGGATATTATCTGTCTGTTGGAGAAATTATTAACATCTCTCCAGGTATGCTGACGGGGTGGTGCAAAGATGGGCCGGGTTGATCGTCCCAAGGGTCTGTTAAAGACAAAAGGTAATTATAAAAACATTATTCCTCTGCAGCAGGATGTTAATTACTATTTCCAAAAAGGCAGTTACTATCACCGGAAAAACAAACTCTCCAAGGCGCTTTTGTTTTTGAAAAAAGCTATTGAGATCGATCCGGGTAATGCAGAAAGTCACTATCATTTGGCCTGCCTTCTTAGTAAAAGCAGCCGCCTGCAGGAGGCAAATCGCATTTTTAAGCATGTTGTGAGTAATCTCGATCCCGGGTTTACAGATTGCTATTTTTTGATGGCGCTTAACTATGGACTTATGGATGATATGCCCAGAGCCAGGCGCTACTTGAGAAAGTATCTTCAAGTTGACCCCCAGGGGGAGATGGCCGGGGAAGCCTACGACCTGTTGGAAGTCATGGAAGATGATCTCGATGAATCCAATGACAGGTCCCCCGTTTTTTCAGGACAGGAAAACGAAGCCCTTGAAAAGTGGCTCTCTGCGCTGGATAGTAACGCACTTGCGAAAAATTTTTCCGATGAAGATTTTATCTTTTTGTTGCAACGAGGGCTTTATCAGGGTGGAGACAGTTTAAAAGAAAAAATCATTCGTCTGTGCGGCATGGTAAAAAGTGATACTGCGGCTATCCTTCTAAGAGGCTACATTATCAACCCCTGGGTTAAGGAGAGGTTGCGCCGTCTTGCCCTGGTGGAGCTGAAAAAAATATATCCAAAGGGGAGCGTTCTAATTTTTTCAGAGGGGCAGATCGTGGAGAGGGAATTGTCACACGAACTGCTGAGTGCACCTGTTTGGTGTGATGAATGGACAGATGTTTTAAACTGTACCTTTGCGCATATGCGCCGCTCTTCGCATTATGGTGAAGAGTTTTTCCAGGATGCACGGGCGATCTGGCTTGATTATATAAACCAGGTCTATCCTCATATGCCTCGAATCGTGAAAATAGAGACCTGGGCTGCCGGACTGGAGTACTGTCTGGCCAGGTTTCATTTTTTAAACCTTACCCAGGAGGAACTTGCCGGGGTTTACGGGGTCTCTCCAAGCAGTGTGGGAAGGAAATATAAGCAGATCAATGCTCTTTTACAAATCGATCAGAAAGCATACCGGAACATGCTTGCTTTTCTGGCTTATCATGACCGCGAAGATTAAACAACGGCTATTGTTTTCACAGGGACGCCTCCTTAAACCGGCCGAAGGCTTTGCCGAAAAACCGGTTAACAGAAGAGAGGGTGTGTTAAACAATTATTGGTCATGCCAAGAAAGTTGTTGATCTGTTACAGGAATCAGCTTACACGGTGGCCTTGACAGGGGCCGGGGTCTCAACGGCCAGTGGCATCCCTGACTTTAGATCTCCGGAAGAGGGGTTCTGGAGGAAGGTCAATCCGATCTACTTTACAGTACATGGTTTTAAAAAAAACCCGGCTGGGTTCTACCGTTTTGGGATGGATCTTTTTCAGGATGTTGTTAGCGCTTTGCCCAACCAGGCTCATTTGGCTTTGGCCGGGCTTCAACAGCGCGGTCTGTTACAATCAATTATTACCCAGAATATTGATGGTTTGCATCAGAAAGCAGGTTCGGAACGGGTTTATGAAGTTCATGGTAATATGAGAGGCGCCAGCTGTTTCAGGGGCTGTGCGCATCGTTTGCCCATGGAAGAAGTTATTGCCATGATCTTTGAGGGACAGCTGCCGCCGCTGTGTGCGAATTGCGGGCGTCCCATGAAGCCTGATGTGGTTCTCTTTGGCGAAAATATGGCTCCTGATTTTAGTGCAGCGATCAATGAGGTCCGCCGTGCACAGCTTATCCTTATTATTGGCGCCAGCATGAAGGTTGCTCCTGTTAACATGCTGCCTCGCATGGTAAAAAACCTGGTGATCATCAATCGCGAAAGAACTATGCACGACCGGAGAGCCAGGCTGGTTATCCATGGCGACGCTTCTGAAGCAATGGAATCGATCATCAAAGAGCTGGACTGCAGGATTGGCGGATCTGCAGAATAAAGGGCATTTATTATTGGGTTATTTTGCTATTGAATAACTGCTGGAGCGTTTGCCAATGCGGATATGTTTGAGGGGCGGCCGGGTGGTGGATCCAACCCAGTCGCTTGACAAGACAGTCGATCTGCTTATTGAAAAAGGGCGGGTGGCGGCAATTTTGCCACAAATTTCGGTGGAGGATGCCCGGATCATTGATCTGACCGGAATGGCGGTGCTGCCCGGTTTTGTTGATCTTCATGTGCATCTACGCGAACCCGGTTTTGAAAATAAAGAAACCATTCGCAGCGGGACGGCGGCGGCGGTGGCCGGCGGTATTACTGCTGTGGCGGCAATGCCGAATACTGAGCCGCCTGTTGATTCTGCGGCAGTGGTCAATTTAATCAAGGGAAAAGCCGCTGCTGTCGGGTTTTGCAGGGTTTTCCCGGTAGGGGCACTCACTCGCGGGAGGGCCGGCCGGGAAGCCGCCGATTTCGAATTGCTCTACAG
>MTBK01097813.1_pt1 | contig 39333 bp, 28 predicted proteins | sample 1535981 | NCBI WGS metagenome assembly MTBK01 (sample SAMN06109225, study PRJNA356200) | anaerobic digester metagenome | isolation source: biogas reactors fed with pig manure or primary and secondary sludge | place: Spain | collected 2016-06-30
CACGACAACATACAAAATGCTATAGAGCGTGCCAATCAGATAATATTCCGCGAACTGCTTGTTCTTTTCAATCTGCTTGAAACGCGCGATGGACTTGGCGGTAAAGATAACGCCAATTGCTGCCCACTGCCCCGTTGCTATAAAAATAGCTGAAAGGATGCGCTCCATGTTGCCGATTATTGCCCCCGCACCAGCCACGGTTTGCTGGTTTTCGGGCGTTTCTTTGGGCGCGCTTGCTTCTTTCGCGGGTATCAGACTCGGGTCAAGGCCTACCGCCACGCGCTCAACAGTGCTTTCCGGAAAATGGCTCGTGGCATCGTGTTCAATTGCGTTGTCTTTTTGTGAATCTTCAGACTCTTTGTATTGATATTTTTCAAAAAGCACCTTAAAGCTCACGTTGGCAGGTTTGCCGATGAGCGCCAATAGAAGAGCCCAGTTGAGCATTTCTCTGCTTAGAAAGCCACCCAGACTGAAAGCTTTACAGGCGTCCGCGAAGAGCCATTGGCCGACCAAAACAATGGCGAGCAGATGCAAAATCTGGTCAGCGAGATAAATGGCAACTTTGGCATTATGTTTGGATTGCGCCCAGGGCTTGCGGTTAATCAGCTTTTTAAGCACGTCTACCAGTACATGAACAGCAAAGACAATCAGCACTGGCCAGAGCAATGTCATACCCAAGCCCTGCAAGAGTCCCCACACAAACAAAGCGGCTAAAAGAAGAAAGTGAATGCCTAAGTGCTTGAGCATCCCGGAAGCTTTGCGAACTTTTTCCTCTGCCAGTGCCTCCCATTGTAGCTGGTAATCGCCCAGGAAGTGAGCAATCAATAGCAAAATCGTAAAATCATTTAGCGCACTTACCATAATCCTCCAAGAGTTGTCCAAGCGTTTTTCTTAACTGAAAGTATACTTTAATATTGCTGGCGGTTAAGCGCTTACTCAATGCGCTTTCGGATAAGCCTAACTTTTCCGCGATGCTTTTCTGATTGAAGTCAACCTGATAAATACCGGCTTTCATCAAGGCGCTAAAGAGCTCTGTCTGGCTGTGGGTCCAATGCGCCTTGATCGCCTCGGACGCTAAAATCAAGCTGTTCAGGAGGGCATCCTGCTTGTTGTGTCCCCCTTTGAAAAGCACGTGGCAGCGCCCGTTCCAATTTTGCACATGCACTGTCTGGATGGCATCCCGCGCGCGCCAGAACGCCTCCCCATCCGCGCCCAGACTCTGATCCGGATCAATTTGTGTTCGGATCTCACCATAACCCAGCCCTAAACGGAAAGGACCTGAAATACGGACAGCCAACAGGTCCAAAAGCTGCCAAACATCTCGCGCGGGTTTAAGCAGTGCCTGAAATTCATCCCCAATCGTCAAAGTGAATTTTGAGACAATCAAACCACTGAACTCCTGATTGATCTCTTGAAATGTTTTTATCATTTTGGACTGAACTTCAGCACGGTTTTTGATTTTCTTCGAGTCGATTATGTCGCCTATAATGGCAAGGTAAGTTTGCATACTGCGCTCCTCGGGCTTTTGCATCGGGTGCTGTTTTGGGGCTTTCCATCCAGTAAATGAACATTGAAAGCCAAGTCAAGCCGGTTTGTTTCCATTATAGCAGAAATATCAATAACTTTCCAGTATTTCGTAAAGAATGAGTACTTTCCATAATAAGGTAAACTGTCACCCGTTTCCACTTTAGAGGAAACTTTCTAAAACACCTTTCCAAAAAGCTTATATTGACACGCCACTTTTCTTGAATAAGAGTAGAATCAAGCGCAGATTAAATAATGAAAAGACCCCCAACAAGGCCTTTTGGAGTAAAAATGACTCAACGTAAACTCAAACGTCAGCTCAATCTCGGGCAGGTGATTATGCTCGGCACCGCTGGCACGATTGGCGCGGAAATTTTCGTGCTTACCGGTCACGCCGCGGGCATCGCCGGACCTGAAGCTGTTCTGGCACTGATTATCGGTGGCTTTCTAACCCTTAGCATCGCGTTAAATTACTGTGAACTGGCCACATTCTTACCCTTTAGTGGTGGTACCATGACCTACGTTGGCGAGGCGTTCGGAAAGGGCTGGCTGCATTTTGTGGTCGGTTCGCTGGACTGTCTTTCGAGCGTTTTTTACGCTGCTCTCAGCGCGGTGGGCTTCGCGTATTCGCTTTCGGTGCTCATCCCTGGTTTAGGCAGCAGCCGGTTTGGCATCATTTTGGTTGCCATCGCGATTGTCGTTTTGATGGGATTGATGCACCTCAGGGGTGTTACCAAAGCGGGGAACCTGCAGATTGTGCTCGGTTTGTTTCTTATCATCATCTTTGGCGTTTACGTCTATAAGGGCTTGACCAGTGAATTTGGCTTCAGTCTGGAAGTTTTCCAATCCGGAAGAAAAGTTTTTGAGAACCAAAGCACCATAGCCCATATTGGACGCATGCTCACCACCATCGCCTTGGTCTACAATGCCTATGTGGGTTTTGAGATTATCGCTGATGATGCCGAAGAGGTTGTTAACCCCAGCAAAAACATTCCGATTGGTATTTTGGTCAGCCTAATTTTGACCGCGATTATTTACAGCTCCGTGGCTTATGTGACCATTGGCACCGTGCCTTTTGACGAGCTGGCTGGCTCCGAAACCGCGCTCACCCAAGCCGCGTTACGTTTTTGGCCCAGCATCGGTGTGCAGGCGTTAAGTATCGCGGGTATCATAGCTACCCTGACCTCCATCAATACCGCCATGCTTGCTGCCACGCGCGAAGCTTTCACGCTCAGCCGCGATCAAGCCTGGCCGCGCATGTTCTCGCGTCTCAGCCGCTGGCGCACACCCTATGTCGCCATCGCCGCGGTTGTTTTGGTCTGTGCCTTGGTCGCGTCGATTGGTGTGGTGGACTTTTTGAGCTTCATCTCCAGCGCGGGTTATATGTTCGTGCTCTTTTGGGCAACTTTGGCGTTACCCAAACTCCGAAAAATGCATCCTGAAGCGCATCGACCCTTCAAGGTGCCCTTATATCCTGTAACCGTCATTTTGGCTTTATTGGGCGGTGTTCTCATCATCGCCTTCGCGGATAAAATGGCTCTGCTCTTTCTTGCCGGCATTATTGCTTTCTTTACCGTCGTTTATTTTATTAATAAACATATCAAAAGTCGCAAAAAAGCGCTTGCCACCCTGGAAATGCACGAAGGTGGCGGACGCATTCTCATCGGCGCCAAACGCGATGGCGCGCCCGAAAGCCTGGTGCGCCTGGCTACCCAAATGATTGGTGAACAAACCGACACCACCTTGTGTTTATTCAGGGTCGTAAAAACGCCGCTCACCCTCACCGCTACTGAAATCGAAAAGAAAATCGCCCATGAAAAAGAAGAACAACTCAAAACCATGGCGCGTGTGGGAAATATGGCGATTGAAGAAAACTTCCCGCTCTATACCAAGTTAGTCCCCGCCACTCGGGTTGAAGAAGGCTTTGCCAGGGAATTGCAAACCCATAAGGATGTAAGATTGCTTCTTTTAGGCTTCCCACGCGACGCGGAAAAAGCCAAATCACCCCATAACGTGCTTAAAGAAATTTTGATGACCGCCCAGCGCGATGTTGCCATCGTGCGCGATAAGGGCTTGCCAGAACGTGTCAAAAAAGTTCTCATTTCCCTTGGAAGTGGTCCAAACGCGGGGCTTGGGCTTCAAATTGCCAACAACATGCTCGACCACGAAGGCGAAACGATGACCGCTCTGCGCATTGTGCGCCAGGAGCTGGACGATGAGCAATATGAGGATGAACTCGCCAAAATGCAGCTGGTGGCGGATGCCGCGCTGGGTTCAACACCCGATAATTTGGAATTCAAACTCGTTGTGGCGGATAACGCCATTGACATCATCCTTGAAGAACTCAAACAAGGCGACTATGAGCTTTTAATCCTGGGCGCGGGCGAGGGTTTGTTCAAGCCGGATGTGCTTTTCGGTTTCTTTGATGATACCCTGCTGGCGGAAAGCCCGGTGAGCGTCATGGTCGTACGCCGTTACCAAACCGAACGCGCCTACTGGCTCGGTCAACAGTTGAAGAAGATTGAGGAATAAGGCGAACCAGCTAATCTTATTACAGTATACAGAGCGCCATTTAGGGCGCTCTGTTTTTTCAAAAACGCTGTTCAAGTAGGGTATAATTCCTTCAGAACATTTATTCCAAAGGGGTTCGCCTATGACAGCACCAAAAGTCATTGTTGATCTTGTTGAAAAGTTCAAACAAAACATCGACCAATACCGTTCCCAGACTTATAACGAAGCGCAACTGCGACGCGAATTTTTAGACCCCTTTTTTGAAGCCCTGGGTTGGGATGTCGGTAATAAAGCTGGCTATGCGCCTCAGTACCGTGAAGTCATCGTTGAAGATTCGCTAAAATACGAAGATACCACCAAAGCCCCGGATTATTCTTTCCGTATTGGTGATACACGTAAATTCTTTGTTGAAGCCAAGCGCCCCCACGAAAACATCAAAGACGACCCTAAACACGCTTACCAAATCAAGCGTTATGCCTGGAACGCCAAGCTGCCTATTTCAATCCTCACAGATTTTGAAGAATTGGCAGTTTACGATTGCCGCAATAAGCCCAACCCCAAGGATAAACCCTCAACTGCTCGCCTAAAACTGTTTAATTACACAGAATATGTCGAGCGTTGGGACGAACTTGAAAACTATTTCTCAAAAGACGCTGTTTGGAAAGGCAGGTTCGATAAATTCGCCAGTGAGGCAAGCCCTAAAAAAGGCACTACCGAAGTAGACGACGAATTTCTCAAAGACATCGAAAAATGGCGTGTCGCTCTCGCGCGTAATATCGCCTTGCGCAACCCTTCAGCGCGCGATGAACGTCTGCTCAACTATGCGGTACAAATGACCATCGACCGCATCATCTTTTTGCGTATCGCTGAAGACCGCGAACTTCAACCAAGCCAGCAACTTCTCCAAATTGCGACTGTCAAAGAAATGGCGGGTGATCCTAAACCTACAGAAGATGACCCCAAACCAAAACTGGTTTATCCCAGGCTCATCAACCTCTTTAAACACGCTGATGACAAATACAATTCCGGACTTTTCCATTTTACGGATGAAAAAGAACAAAATTCCCCACCGGATAACTTTACACCGCATCTCATCATTGATGATAAAGTCCTCAAAGACATCATCGAGGACATGTACTATCCTTGCCCTTATCTTTTCAAAGAAATCCCGGTTGAAATCCTGGGTCAGGTTTATGAGCAGTTTTTAGGTAGTGTCATCCGCGTTACAAGCGGTGGACAAGCCAAAGTCGAGGTCAAGCCCGAAGTGCGCAAAGCCGGTGGTGTGTTTTACACTCCCAGCTACATCGTCGATTACATCGTAAAAAACACCGTGGGAAGATTGCTCGAGAACAAAACGCCCACTCAGATCAGCAAACTCCGCGTGGTAGACCCAGCCTGCGGGTCAGGCTCTTTTTTGATAGGTGCCTATCAATATCTCCTGGACTGGCACGAAAAATACTATCTTGAAAATGACCCCACCAGCTACACCAAAGGAAAAACCCCCGCTCTTGTTGCCGCCGATGGCGGTGGCTGGCGCCTGACGAATGCCGAGCGCAAACGTATATTGGTGAACAATATCTATGGCGTTGATATTGATCCCCAGGCGGTTGAGGTTACCAAGCTATCCCTTTTGCTCAAACTACTCGAAACAACTTCTGGCCAGCTTTCCTTTGGCTTTGAGCGCATTTTGCCCGACCTCGGCCACAACATCCGCTGTGGCAACTCGCTGATTGGCTGGGATTACTTTCAGAATCAAATCTTCCCGGATGAAAATGAACTCAGGCGCATCAACCCGTTTGACTGGCAACGCGCCTTTCCTGAGGTCTTCGTCCAGGGTGGTTTTGACGCGGTCATTGGCAACCCACCTTATGTCAGGCAGGAAGACCTCACCAGCGATAAGCCCTATTACAAATCGATCTATAAAGTCTATAATGGCACAGCTGATCTCTATACTTATTTTATAGAAAAAGGTGTCAATGTCCTAAGGGAAGGTGGTCAATTCGGATATATCGTGGCAAACAAATGGCTTCGCGCGAAATATGGCTTTGAACTGCGCGAATGGATGCGCCAACAATGTATTGAGGAGATAACCGACTTTGGTGACCTGAAAGTTTTTAGCACAGCCACCACTTACCCCTGTATTCTTCGCATTAGCAAGCAAGACCCACACAATCAACCCTGGGTAACCACGGTTAAAACACTCGACTTTACATCACTTGGGGAATATGTATCAGAAAATGGAGCTTTTGCAGACCAAACCCGCTTTGGACAGGAGTTCTGGTCATTATCAACAATTGCCGTCCAAGACTTGATGAGCAAGCTGAACACTAACGCAATCCCTTTACTCGATTATGTAAACAATGAAATCTTCAGAGGAGTAATAACAGGTTTAAATAAGGCTTTTATCATTGATGAAACCACACGAAATAACTTTGTAAAACAAAATCAAAAAAATGAAGAATTAATCCACGCTTATGCGAGTGGGCCAAGTATTTCTCGATATAGTCCTATAGAGAAAAAGGAATACATTATTGCCATACCAAAAGGATGGACGAACGAAAGAATCAATCGAGGGCATTGGAAATGGTTCTCTTCAACTTATCCTGAACTTGCTGGACACTTAAAAGAATATGAACAAAGTGCTCAGAAACGGTATGATAAAGGCGATTATTGGTGGGAACTTAGAGCATGTGATTATTACGACGCTTTTGAAAAACCCAAAATTACATGGGGCAACCTGGCTCAAAAGCCAAAATTCACTATGGATTTTGAAGGTTTCTACATAAACGCTCCCAGTGTGATCATACCTTTAGAGGATTATTACCTTTTGGGGATATTAAATTCATCCATTACTGATTTCTTTATGAGGGAAGTTGCCGCTGGCAGACAAGGCGGGTTTTACGAGTATAAACCTATGTACGTTGGCATGATTCCAATCCGCAAAATCGACAATGACAACCCACAAGAACTAGAAATAGCCAGAAAAATTTCCAACCTGGTCAAACGCCGACTCGAACTTGGCAAGTCAAACCCCGTCACACCGTATGCCCAGGAAACACTCCAGCGCCAAATCACCGCGATTGAAGAGGCTATTGATAACTTGGTGTTTGAGATTTACGAACTCACGCCTGAAGAAATCAAGCTGTTAAGTACTTAAAGTGTCAAACATGTCTCTCGTTTTAAAGCTACTAACAGACAAAGTAGAAAGAAAATGGATAAAAAGCCAAGTAATACACAAGTAAAGCTTCGGGAAGGCTTATCAATTGAGCGCCTTTTAATTTCGCTCAACGAAAATATTGATGAAACCTTCATCCGAGAAGAGATAATTGGACTGCTTTTCAATAGCCTGATTTTCCCAGAAGAAATCGCTGACGAAGATGCTTTATTCCTGCTTAGAACAACAATTAAAAGATATGAAAAGATAGAAATAATAGATCAACCCTTGTTGATGAGAGAACTAAATAAGGAAATTAGACATTTTCTTAATGAATTGGAAACAAAATATGTCTTAATGACCTCAATAACAATGCATTGGTCATTTGAAATTGGCAACGTTAAAATAAAAGACGCATATATAGACCTGTCCTCTCGTAGAATTAATAGATTTAGAACTAAAGACTGGGGAAAAGCAACGGATTTTGCAGAATTAGAACGGCACAGGGATTATTTTATGGATCTAAAACCTGTTTTAGTGCATGTAAAAGCGCGAACTAAATATCACGCATTACAAAAAGCGTTCTATAGCCTTGAATTGATACGTGCAATATGGAACTTTTGTGATAATGAAAGACGTCCATATGGATTTCTTCTTCCTGGGAAAGTTCACCCTATCAATGAGATATTGATTGGCCCTTTGCATACTTTGCATGATTCAAGTGGCAAGTTGATTGATGATTCTTCAGTTTTTTTCAACCCATATTTTTCATATAAAAAACCAGAGAGGTTTCTTCTATCTGGTCGGGCGAAAGAGTTATTTTTTAAAAATGTGCATACAGTTAGAACAGCCCTGCGAAAAAGCCACAATCGCAGTTTATTAGAAAAGTCATTAATGCGATATTCTTCCGCACTTGACATAGAATTACCTCATCCTGCTTTTCTCGAATTATGGTCTACACTTGAAATGTTATTGCTGAAAGATGAAGATAAAAATACAAACGATTTATTAAAGAGGGCTGCGTTTATTCACGATGATTATGCAAGGGTGTATGAAGATTTAAAGATTCTCAGAGCATTTAGAAATGATTACGTTCACAGACAAAACGAATCAGAAGTCATTGGTGTTTTTCTTTACAGATTAAAGAGGATTACAGAAAACTGTATATGGTTTTTTCTTTTAAATACTTATGGCAACAAACCTCATAAAGAGTTATTAGATTTTATGAGCCTGTCCCATGAACCTGCTATATTAAAAGAAAAAATTTCGTTGTTGAAAGAAGCCTATAAATTTCGTAGTCAATAATTTTTAATGATGGTCATTGATAGGCAATATACTATGTGTCATTTTAACCTTGTCCATCTTTTCGCCTTACAACCCCGCTTTGCCACGCAAGGACGGCGGCTTGGGTGCGGTCGCTCAGGTGGAGTTTGGCTAATATGTTGGTGATATGCGTTTTGACCGTCTTTTCGCTGATGAACAGGGTGGCGGCAATTTCGGCGTTGGATTTTCCGCTGGCGATTTCCTGCAGCACTTCCATTTCGCGGTCGGTGAGTTCGTTGAGCGGGTTATAGTCCTCAGCGCGCCGTCCCCCGCGCACTTCCTGCATCAGCCGCGAAGCGACGCGCGGGTTGAGCACCGCCTCTTTGCGTGCAGCCAGGCGAATGGCGTTGCTTAAGTCATCGGGGTCAATATCCTTGAGCAGGTACGACAATGCCCCCGCGCGGATGGCGGGAAAAATGTTTTCGTCCTCGTGATACGACGTGAGCACGATCACCTCGGTGTTGGGCAATTTGGTTTTGATTTGGCGGGTCGCCTCGACACCGTCCATGCCGGGCATGAGTAAGTCCATCAGGATAACGTCGGGTAAAAGGTTCTGGGCGATCTGGATGGCTTCGTAGCCATTGCTGGCTTCGCCGATAACTTCAATGTCGGGTGTGGTGGCAAAATAGCTTTTTAGCCCCAGACGTACCACGGCGTGGTCATCAACAAGGAGAATTCTGATTTTTTCTGTCATTGCTTTTCCTCAAATTGTTGGTTTGTTGGATGAACTTGTTGTTTTTTTGCCATAGCCCACCCCCTTTAATCCCCCTCCCGAGGAGGGGGGGAATAGTGAAGCGACTTCTTTGACTCATAATCCCGTGAATGGGGAAAAGTTAAACGGCTTTTCATACTCGTGCTTCCATGAAGGGAAAAAGTTAATAGGCTTTTCATACTCGTGCTTCCATGAAGGGAAAAAAGTTAAACGGCTTTTCATACTCGTGCTTCCATGAAGGGAAAAAGTTAATAGGCTTTTCATACTCGTGCTTCCATGAAGGGGAATAGTTAAAAGGCTTTTCATACTCGTGCTTCCGTGAAAGGGGAATAGTTAAGCAATTTTTCATATTCTTTCGCCTTTGGATGAAGTGAAATCAAGTGGCAACCGAACCATAACCTGCGTGCCCTGACCGGGCGCGCTGGACGTGCCAAACCAGCCACCCAGGCTTTCGATTCTTTCCTGCATATTCTGCAAGCCCATGCCACCGCGCGGTTTGCGGCCAAAGCCCACGCCATTATCGCGGATGGTCATGGTCAGTTCATGGGGGCCGTAATCCAAACTAAACCAGACCATATTTGCCCTGCTATGTCGCGCGACGTTGCTGAGCGCTTCCTGGGCGACCCGCAACAAAGCCTGTTCCCGCTCCAAAGGAATGCGCCTTTCGCCGCTAATATTGACCTGCACCGGAATCTGCGTTTGGTTACACCAGCTGCGTATCGTTTGGCGCAGGGTGTCCGCCAGTCCGCGGTCTTCCAGCTGAGCGGGTCGCAACTGCTTGATAATCACCGCCAGTTCATCCTGCGAACTGCGTAAAAGGTTCCCGGCTTCGTTCAGGCGCGCGCTGGCACCAGCGGGGTCGGTTGCTATCAGGTTTTGCGCGGCGCGGATTTGCATCTGGGTGGCAAAGTTCTGTTGCTTGACCGTATCGTGCAGTTCGCGCGCCAGGCGGTTGCGCTCTTCAATCGCCGCCAGTTGTTGCTGACTTTGCATGAGCGTTTGCAGATTCTGTGACATGCTGCGCATTTGGCGGTTGAGCTGCCCAATTTCATCGCGGCTTTTATCCATTGGGATCGCCTCAAAATTGCCCTGAGCGAGCTGTTCCGAAGCAACGGCTAAATTGCTGACGCGTTTGGTGAGTCCCCTGCCGGCAATCAAGCCAAAAATCACTCCCAGTGGTGTTACAACAACGATGATAAGGAACACAACGACGAGTACAAAAGGCAGATATTGCAAGAATGGCACAATCGAAAATGGTGGCGCGGGTTCAACCGTAAAACCGACAATATGGCTTAGCTCCCATACTGGATAGTCTATCTCATCACTATACCTGCCCAGTGGAACGAGAATCTCAATGGCGCCATTATGTAGCGAAAAAGACACCGGTTCTGACGAGTGTTCCACATCAAGTAAAAAATCAATATTCGACCCTTCGTATTCACTGTTCTCACGTGGCTTATAAGCTTCGCCCACTACATAACCCGGCGTTTGCGTGGTACTTGCCACAACCATTTTATCTTTGTCAATGACAAAAAACTCCGTGCCATGCACCAGTCTGGCTTTGTCTGTGTTTATCCAGGTTCCTGATGGCATGAGTATGAAACCCTGCTGGCTGATGTCTTCAATCATTTCCTGCAAACGCTCTGAGGAATAGCCTTTTTCATCCTGGTAATAGTAACTCTGGATGCGCAAGGCGCTCACCACTCCGTTTACATAACCAGTAGTACCCAGGCGACTGCTATCTCCTATCACCAGGATAATCGCCACAAAGCCCAAAACCATGATGATAATAAAGACGATCACCAACGTAAAGCTGGTTGCCATCTTACCGCGGATACTGCGCAAGAACGGAACTCTCATTCTCTTTTGTGCGTTCATAAAACGTCCTTCCCGGGCGCGTTTGATGGCGCGCCCGGTTGATAACTTACTTTACTCCCGGTCGGCCAGGACGATGGTTGGCGACACCTGAATCGGTTTCCATGCCACCAGGATGACCGCCAGCGCGGTGATACCCATCGTCATCAGCGCGGTTATGCCAATCGCGTAAGGTGGCAAGGTGATATAGCGCATGGCAAAATCGTTCGAGCGACGCACGACAAACAGCAAGGTTTCCGTTGCCACCAGCCCTGCCACAAAGGCGGTAAAAGCGACGATGAAGTATTCCAAAACAAAACTTGTCATTATTTTACCCTGAGAATAGCCAACGCACTTGAGCACGCCGATTTCGTAGCGGCGGTTGAGAATGGAAAGGCTTACCGAGTTGGCAATCAGCACAAAGCCCGCCGAAAAAGCCAATGTCGCCATTGCCACAGCAAGGATAAAGAAGTTTTTCTCTTTTTGGATGTTACGCCCCAGCCAGTCAATCATATTGATCACCACGGCTTGTTCATCAAGCTCTTTGAGCGTTTGCGACATGTTTTTGAGCGCTTCCGGACTAAGCTTGAGATAGTATTGCAACTGATCCGGCTCGGTAATCGCTTTCAGCGCGTCGGATTGCATATAAATGGGGCGGAAGTAGTTTAGGGTGGTCGGTAAACTTTCAGCAGGTAAATATTCGCCCGCGAAAGGAATTTCAACTACCTTGCCATCAGCAAATTCAACCGTCAGATCTTTGCTTAGGCCTGCTTTTTCAATTGCCATTCTTTCTTTATGCGCGGCAACATCTTCTGGCGACATATAGGCAGCTTCGTCCATGACCCAAGCGCCTGTCGAGCTTTTAAATATTTCGCCAGTGCCGGAGTCTTCCAGTGAAAAGCCCAATTCACTTTCCCGTCCGAAAATAACGGGATTGACAAAATGGTCATATTCGCTTTCGACCGACTTCAGCGAAACCCGGTAACCCATATCCGCCTCAATAGGCGCGAGCCTGGCGACGGCTTCGCGCACAGTAGCTTCTTCGGAATAAGGTGCCAAAATGACCGCGTTGGGACCTTCCCAGACTTCAGCAATATCAACGTTGAAATTTTGCGAACTTCCCAGCGCCAAAGCGGCAAAAAAGATGGTCAGCACGCCCACAAAAAGCGCCGCGCCTGCCATGATGGGCGTAATGCCACCGCGGCGCAAATGCTGTCGCGCCAGGAAAAGCTGCGGAAAGCGTTTGGTGGGCATCAGCGCGGTCAGAATCCAAATGGCAGCCGCGATGAACAGACACACCAATATCAATGCCAGCACAGCAATGCCCATATATTTGAGACCTTCCACAACAGAGCCAATAATGAGCGTTACCATCACCATAAACACGCCAAAGATTATCGTGAGCAGAACGAAGTCTTTGACAAGTGAGCCTTTTTGCGCTTTGCCATCTTCCGCGCGGATGACGCTGGCGGGGCTCACATTACTGGCTCGCAAAATCGCCCACAGGGTGAACAGCAAGCTGGTAATCATGCCCGCGCCCAGGCCAATCGCCACGGATACATAGTCGGGCTTCCAAACAACCAGCCAGGTGGCAGTGCCCAATAAGATTTTGGCGAGCCCCTTTGAAAGCAAAACGCCCAGACCAGCGCCAATGAGCGAACCAATCGCGCCCATCATAAGCGCTTCAAGCAGGAAAATGGCACGGATGTGTTTGTTTTCGTAGCCCAGGAGCTTCCAGGTGGCAATCTGTTTGCGCCGGCGGCTGATGAGCACGACCATTGTGTTCGCCACGCCGATGCCACCCACCAGCAAGCCCAGTCCACCTGCCGAGTTGAGCATCAAGCGCATGGTGCTGTCACGTTGCTGGCGTCCTTCGTCTAAACCATGTGCTGACCAAACCCAGCAATCAATTTCATCGGCATAGTCGATTAAAGCTTGTTTGTTTTCTTCGCTGACATTGACCATTGTGGTGTTCAAATTCAGATTGCCATTGTCCAGCGCGCGGGCAAGGTCGTATGAATAGTAAATTTTGTCGCCTTCGTGGTTGGGCGTGTCGATGATAATGCCCGCTACTGTGACTTTCAGCGGTTTGCCAAAGTTGATATTGCTGATTAAAAGCGTGTCGCCGGTTTTGATAGCAAAACTCTCGGCGATATCCGCGGTGATTAAGATGACTTTTTCCTGTTCAAGAAGCTTAATCGGCTCTTTTAAAGTCTCATCCGCAAGATCAAGATTGCCTGCCAAAGGGTAGGTTTTGGTGTCCACACCCAAAGCGTTACCCACATAGTGCCACACCGGGTCGTTTTCAAGCTTAAAAATCAGGTTATAGGAGCCTGCGATCATGGTGAAGCCTTCGATTTTGCCCTCAGCCTGGAGCTTTTCAAAGCTCTTTCTGTTTTCTTCGCTAAAGCTGCCGTCATTGTTCATATAAACGCCAAAATCGCCGCCCAAGATTTCGCGCCCTTGAACGAGTAAAGCCGGGCGCAGGGTGTTTGCCAGCGTGTTCATACCGACCAAAGACATCACCCCAAAAAGGATGCACAAAATGGCCAGCACCGCGCGCTGACCGCCATGTTTCAGGTTGTGCGCCGCGATTTGCCAAAAGTAAGACCGGTTAGCTTTCATTTAGCGCCCCCAGTCGAGATTTGGATCATTTTGCGGAATTGGGATGGTGACAGCTGGTCTGTTTAAGGCTGTGTTTGCGGGCTTGTCATCTAACATACCATCGTATAAATGCAACACACGGTCACCATGGGCGGCAACGGTGTTATCGTGGGTCACTACCATCAAAGACAGATTCTGACGTTTGCGCAGGGTGTGCAAAAGGGTCATCAACTGCTGGCTGGAACTGCTGTCCAGGTTTCCGGTGGGTTCGTCGGCATAGAGAATGGCGGGTTCGGTGACCAGCGCCCGCGCGATGGCGACGCGTTGTTGTTCGCCACCGGAAAGCTGATGTGGGCGGTTGTTCAGGCGATGCGAAAGCCCCACCTGCGCCAGCATGTCCGCGGCTTTATCCAAAGCGTGACGTTTGTTTTTGCCGATGAAAAGCGGCACGGCGACGTTTTCAAGCGCGGTCAGGCTGCTGATGAGAAAAAAGGATTGGAAGATGATGCCGATTTCCTCATTGCGGAACTTCGCCAGTTGCGCTTCGCGCATACTGCTGATTTCCTGCCCGTGCATAAAGACTTTGCCGGTTGTGGGTCGATCGATGCCGGCCATGATGCCCAGCAGCGTGGTTTTGCCTGAGCCACTCGGCCCCACCAGCGAAACCCATTCGCCCTGGCGGATGCCTAGATTGATGTTGTGTAAGATAGGAAAGGTCTTTTCGTCGTTGGAAAGCTCCTTGTGGACGCCCTGGACATGGACGATGGTATTGTTTAGCATAAATTCACCTCTTTTTGCATTATTTTGCATTTTTGCACGCATTGTTTTTGCGTTCGTTGTTTACAGTTATTGGCTGTGTTCATTAATGGTGAAAAGCACATTAGATGACTTTTTTATTGCCAGTATCATCAGTATAGAACGCGTGACCGCTTTCGCTTTGGTCTCATGGGTTGAAATCAGCTAAGACTTTAGTCCGAGATTAAGGTGGTGATTATTATTCAGGTTTGTTTAGGTTTATGTATTTTGGATTTTTCGGTACGCAAGTTGAAAAAACATTGCGTTATTATTCCCCCTCCGTGGGCTGCTTGCGAGCCGAGTTCTTTTCTCTGTTGGCGGATGTTAAGGGTAGGTATAGTCTTTAGTGTAAAAAGACACGACATTTATTCAGCTTAATCTTGTGTGTTGTTATCCTTAACAAGGTAAGCTTTTTCATTCGCCCGCTCCGGGGACTGCTTGCGTGCCAAGTTCTTTTCTCGGCAGGGGGACGTAAGGGGGTGGGTCTTGAAAGCAAGAACATCAAAACACTAAAGATAAAGACGAGTGATGTATCACAAAACTAACCAAATCTGCACGGCGAGACGCCAGCAGGAGTGAAAACATCATGTCGCCGGTGTGGACACCGGTACGATATATGAGAATCTCGCCCCGGCGTCCCGCCGCGGGCAAAAAAACGCTTACTACGAAGCGAACAAAAACGTCATCGGCAAATGCAAACGCGCGGACCAAAAGAGCTCGTTATGGTCGTCGTTTTCAAAAAACAGGCTCTGAAAATCAATCCCCTCCTGGTAGCCCTTCGCCTTTATCAGCGCGTCTGCCTCGGCCTGATACGGCGCGTATTGCTGGTCTAAGCCTGCGCCACCATGGTCAAAATAGAGCTTATGCGCCCCCGCATCGGGCAGGGTTTCGCGCAGGTAACGCATAAAATACTCACCCAAAATAGGCCAGTGCGTGCTCAGGCAAGCCACCTTGCCAAACACATGCTGATATTCCGCCAGCGCGTAAAGCGAAATCAAACCGCCCATACTCGAGCCCATCATCGCGGTGTGTTCAACATCGCTCAGAACGCGATACTTGCTGTCGATGAAAGGCTTGATATCCTGCACAATCAAACGCAAATACTCATCCGATACCTCACTGCCAAGTCCAAGATAGCGTGGCGCGTTTCGCTTTACATAATCCACCGCGTTAGGATAGCCCAGCGGTTTTTGGGGCAGATAGTCACCAATGCGATTTAGCGTGCAGCTGATCGCAACCACCACAGGTGGCGTGATCTTGCCTTCAGTAGCCAGGGAGTCGATGCATTCATGCACCATCCAGCCTGTGCCCACATAAGGACTGCGCGTAAAAGCGTTCTGCCCGTCGTGCATATAAAGCACCGGGAATTTGCGCTCAGGCTCGGCATGATACCGCGCCGGCAGCCACACATCCACCCGCCGTCTCATCAGCCCAGGACGCTTAAAATGTCGGTATGTTTCAAATTTCGGATTTGCCATAGCGCTATTATAAGACTTTTGCTTTACTCATTAAGCGATAATGCACAAAAAGCTTACAAACGCAAAACACAAAGCTCTTGCGCATCACCCGCCCTGCGTGATATACTCCAGCCGTAAACACGATAGCAGACCATAAGCCATCCACCAGAGAGCCACGCACGCTGAAAAGTGGCACGGTGCCCGTGGAGCGCCCCAGGCCCTACTCACCTGCTCGCTGATTGCCAGCCTGCCAAAACAGGCAGAGCAATAAAGCCGTGGTCGCGGTGATGCCCTTTAGCCGCGGACGTTTGGGCGCGTTAGAGCCCGCACGAGCTGCCCGCCAGGTCATGCGCTAAAAAGCTAAACTGCCAAAAGCAAGCCAGCTAAAAGCCATCGAGCCAAAAGCCATCAAGCCAGGACCTCACACAGCGGGAAGCAGGGTGGTACCGCCAAGACCCTTGGTCCCTGCACGCAGGGATTTTTTATTTAACAAGCACTTTTTGCACTCGGCCAGCAAACACGGCACAAAAATGCAAAAAACAAAGGAGTAAAAAACATGATTGACCCAACCAGCATACCGCCATATCTGCCAGAAGAAATCGAGCCCAAATGGCAAGCCCGATGGGAAGCCGACGCGCTTTATCAGCCCAGCCAAGATCCCAGCAAGCCCAAGCACTACGCGCTTACCATGTTTGCCTATCCTTCCGGCGACCTTCATATTGGCCACTGGTATGCCATGACCCCGCCCGACACCCGCGCGCGTTATTTGCGCATGCGCGGATACAACGTATTCTTCCCCATTGGCCACGACGCCTTTGGTCTGCCCGCTGAAAATGCCGCCATCAAGCACAACATTCACCCCAAAGACTGGACCTACGCCAACATCCAGCGCATGGACAAACAACTGCGCATGATGGGCAACAGCTTCGACTGGCGCTCAGAACTCATCACCGCCGACCCCGAATATTACCGATGGACCCAGTGGTGGTTCCTGCAGTTTTTGAAGAACGGTTTCGCCTATCAAAGATTGGCGCCCGTCGATTTTTGCCCCAGCTGCAACACCACCCTGGCGCGCGAACAGGTCATCGGAGACGACCGCCACTGCGAACGCTGCGAAACGCCCGTCATCCGTAAAGACCTCAAGCAATGGTTCTTCAGAACCACCGCCCATGCTGAAGAACTGCTCGACTACAGCCAGCTCGATTGGCCCGAGCACGTCAAGACCCTGCAACGCAAGTGGATCGGCAAATCCGAAGGCGCCAACGTCATCTTCCACACCGAAGCCGGCGACCCGATTGAAGTCTTCACCACCCGGCCCGACACACTTTGGGGCGTCACCTTTATGGTGCTCTCGCCCGAGCATCCCCTGGTGGAAAAAATCACCACCGAAGCCCACAAAGCCGAGGTGGATGCCTATCGCGCGCAAGCCAAGAATCAATCCGACATGCAGCGCGAGGCAGCCGACCGCGAAAAAACCGGCGTCTTCACCGGTGGCTATGCCGTAAACCCCGTTTCGGGCGAGCATATCCCCATTTGGATTGCCGATTACGTGCTGATGAGTTATGGCAGTGGCGCCATTATGGCTGTTCCCGCGCACGACCAGCGCGACTTTGAATTCGCCCGAGCCTTCAACCTGCCCATCAAGGTCGTCATTCAGCCCGAAGGCACCCCCGCGCCCGATCCCAGCGAAATGACCGAAGCCGTGCAAGCCAACGGCGCGATGATCAACTCCGGCCCGCTCACCGGCACGCCTGCCGAAGAAAGCTTCGCGACCGCCTGCAACTACGTTGAAGAACGACAAATCGGCAAAAAAGCGGTCAACTATCGCCTGCACGACTGGCTCGTCAGCCGCCAGCGCTACTGGGGCGCGCCCATTCCCATCATCTACTGCGAACACTGTGGCGCCGTGCCCGTGCCCGAAGATCAACTGCCCGTGCTCCTACCCGATGACGTCGAATGGATGCCCACCGGCGAAAGCCCGCTGAAGCTGCATCCCAGCTGGCGCTTCACCACCTGCCCGGCTTGTGGCGCGCCCGCCGAACGCGAAACCGATACCATGGACACCTTCGTTTGCTCCGCCTGGTATCATCTGCGCTACCTCAGCCCTCACTATGAAGATGGTCCCTTTGACCCCGAAAAGTTCGCCTACTGGATGCCCGTTGACACCTACACCGGCGGCATCGAACACGCCACCATGCACCTCATCTACACCCGCTTCTTCCACAAAGCCGCCCGCGATTGTGGCATCGTCACCGGCGATGAGCCCATGCTGCAACTGCGCAATCAGGGCATGGTGCTGGGCGAAGATGGCGAAAAGATGAGCAAAAGCCGTGGCAACGTCATCGCGCCCGATGAACTCGTTAAACGCTATGGCGCCGATACCGTGCGCGCCTATCTCATCTTCTTCTCGCGCTGGCAGATGGGCGGTCCGTGGTCGAGCACCGGCATCGAAGGCAACTCGCGCTGGCTGCGCCGCGTGTGGTATATGTTCCAGGAACCCGCCGAACAAGGCGCCACCGAGCAGACTTTGCGCGCGCTAAGACGCAAAGCGCACCAAACCCTGCGCTCTATCACCTCTGACTTTGAAAACTTCGAGTTCAACACCATCGTTTCCAGCCTGATGGAGCTCTTAAACGAGATGGCGCGCGCCAAAAACGCCGGCGCCTGGGCAAGCGCGGAATGGAACGAAACCGTCAGGCTCTACCTGCTGATGATGGCGCCCATCACCCCACACATCGCCGAAGAACTCTGGCAGAACCTGGGTTATGGCTACAGCATCCACCAACAGCCCTGGCCCGAAGTTGACGAAGAAGCCACCGTTGAAGATAAAATCACCCTGGTGGTGCAAATTAACGGTAAACTGCGCGACCGAATCAGCCTCAGCCCCGGCTTTAGCGATGAACAAGCCCGCGCCACCGCCCTCAGCAGCCCCGTGATTCAAGAGGCGCTGGAAGGCAAGACGATCAAGAAGGTCATCGTCGTTCCGGGTAAGTTAGTGAACGTGGTAGTGTAATAACAAAGTTTTAAATGCACTTGATTCGTTAGAAAATAATAAGAGACCTTATTGTTGCCAGGTCTCTTATTATTGTTTAAGAAGCCTTGACACTTTGTCTATCTTTACTTATAATCTTTTTAAGTAATAGAATGGATTATTGTAACGTAGTCTTTGTGACCACCAAGTAAAAGGTTCTTGCTTAAATTCACACCATTCGTTTAGGCATGAACGATTACTCTTTACCACTTGTGCCTTGGTTTTGATGCTATAGAAACGACAGAAAGTATATTGTATAATGATTTTGCCGTTTGAAATTGACACAAACGTGGATTGAAATTAAGTCAAGATAGACCAAAAATAAGGGGGAGCAAGTTTAATATCTAAAGGAATATCACATTTGTTCCAATGCGTTTCTTTATTGTTCAGCTTGAATGTTGAACGCAAAGGAATAACTAAATCAACCAACTCAATTAAAAAACTGAGAGGTGAACATGACATATTACATACAAATGGAAATTGCTGGTGATACTGCAATGTGGACCCGTCCAGATACAGGAGATAGTCCAGTTAGCTATCCAGCACCTACTTACTCAGCAGTAAAAGCAATCTTTGAGTCCATTCTGTGGGGTCCAGCAATTGAAATTATTCCCATTAAGACTGAAATATGTGCTCCAATTCAGTACCATTCCTATACCACTAATTATGGTGGTCCACTCAGAAAAACCATCAGTATAAGGGATGGTAACAGTTATCAATTGGGCGCAACAGTATTGATTGATGTATGTTATCGCCTGTATGCTGAAGTGGCTCCTTTCCGAAACAAAGAAAAACTCAACTCAAATGCCATACAATGGAATAATAACACGACATCCCCTGGTCATGCTTATCAAGAAATCTTCAATCGCCGCCTAAAGCGTGGACAATCGTTTTCAATTCCGAGTCTCGGCTGGCGGGAATTTACGCCATCATATTATGGGTGTTTTCGAGAAGGAACAAGGGTTGTATCTGAACTGCCACTTATTTCCATACCTTCCATGTTACGACAAGTTTTTCCAAACGGATATAACTCTGATGTAGCTTATGTGTTTGACACTGATTTGCATATTACAAATGGCGTTCTTTTTTATCCAAAAGGAGTTAATTATGCTGAATGAACTACATAAATTAGCTTCCACTCTTGAAGCCAACAAGATTGATTTGCATTCGTGGCATGAGAATTATTTACTTCTTCCTGGGGGAGATAATTATCGTATTTGGCTTTCAAATAGTGGACATGTAACAAAAATCGAGTTACTGAGCCAAGAGTTAGCAGAAAATTGCCGAAAGTTTGGTAACAATCAGCAATCATTCCCCGCATTTAATATTGCTCCTCTGTTTCGTATAACGTCTGAGGAAGACAAAGCTTATTATGATTTGTTGTTTGAAGGCAAACAAAAAATTGACCTTGATAAGTTGCGGTCCATATGTGTTAACAATAACTGGATAAATAAATTAACCAAAAAAATTGACAGATGCTTAAAAGCAGGAATTCCGGGTATGCCAAAGGGCAGTGCTGTTCATTCGTTAATGGAAATAACCAAACAACTAACAAGTGTCTCATTTAGATCCGCGATTGAAACTTGTATCTGGCAAAACCTTGAGAATGACATAAAAACATACTTGCCTATCCTGATTTTGAAAGGCAACGAAAACAAAGAACCAGAAAAAGATATTGGCTTGCTATCTATAGTATTAGACTTGGCAAATTGGGAGAATTTTGGATTGCCGATAGCAAGCAAGAAATCAACGCTTCAGATTAATAAATGGCTTCTAAGTGAACTGATTAATGATGATCATGACATCAATGATGAGAACGATGCCTTTGGTAGTCCCTATAGCCACCCGAACAAACCTATGCCTAAGGTAAAACTCATCCCAGGGTTTGAAGTCGGGCTTAGGTCAATGTTTAGTGAGCAGTATTGCCAGTTTCGATATAGAAAGGCAGACGATCTGTCTTTTCCTATTGCTGAAGAGAACCGCCGTGCAACAAAAGCGGCACTTGAGTGGATTTCGGGCTCTGATAACAAGAATATTACTTGGTATACGATTGATAATAAAGCAATGTTGTTTGCATATCCAAACAAACTACCTAAAGTGCCTCTAAGATTGACGCCTTTGTTTGCTGGTGATGGAACCGAAAATCAGGAAGAAAAATCTGATGGAGATCAGTTTAAAGAGATTTCTAAAGATTTCTTAAGAACATTTAACGCGCTTGAACCGAATGAAAAGCCAGACAATATACAAGTTTTTGCGTTACAACAGATTCCTCCCAGTTTATCTAAACGAGCCAAGGTCGTTTACTCTCGAAATCTTTCTGTGTCTAATCTTCAAGTTGCTCTTAATGAATGGCAGCTTGGATGCAAAAACATTCCTTCTTTTCACTTTGTGAAACCTAAAACGCCTTTTCCATTAGCGGTATCTAAAACAGCTAACAAAGTATGGAAACAGGATGGATCACAGGCAGATGGAAGAAGTGGGGTAACGGTAATGCGTTATTACCAGGGAATGGAGTTGTTTACAGATACACCAATTCCATCTCAGTTAATCTATATAGTTCGGAGCTTAACAACAAATTGGTCTGGACTTGTGCTTTTCCTTGCTAACAGTTTAGCACGCGAAAACCTAGAAAAAATTACTTCAACGTATTATCTAAAAAAAGAAACCGGTAAATTAATGTCCTTGTTAGGACTGCTTTTATATAAACTAAACTCAAAAAAGGAGAACTATATGCAAAATACTGCATACTTGCTTGGACAAGCACTTAAACTATCAGATTCATTACACGCATTATATTGCGAGATAAAACGAGATGGCGACGTTCCTCCCCAACTTGCAGGTAACTCTGTCTTTATCGCAGCTTCTGAAATGCCTGTAAGAGCATTAGCACTGCTAAGTACACGAATGATTCCATACATATCTTGGGCTAAGCAGTACCGTACTAAGAGCGAACCAAAAAGTGGTATTGCCGCCTGGATGCTCCGCCAATTTGAAACAATCATGACCCAATTACACTTGGAGTTAAACGAAGACGTGAGATTTAATGAATTGGAAAAAGCGCAGCTATTTATAGGTTATCTGGCTGCGTTCCCTAAAAAAGATAAGGACTCAGAAAAAGAAGAGGAGATTGAAAATGATGAGCAATAAAATTAAACGTGCAACTGGTCTTTTGGTCATTGAGGTTGTAAACTCCAACCCAAACGGTGATCCAGACAGAGAAAGTGAACCTCGGCAACGGCCTAATGGGCGGGGAGAAATATCACCAGTCTCATTCAAGAGAAAACTGCGTGACTTACTTGAAGATGACAACACACCTTTTATCAAAAGTTTACCCGAAAAATTCTCGGGCGAGAGCAATATTAACAACTACCGCATTCTGGAATCGCGTGGACGCAATCGTACAGAGATTGCCAAAGAAATGGGCGACACTAAAAACTTCAATCAAGAGAAATTTATGGAAAGCAAGTTTGTAAAGAAGTACTGGGATGCCCGTATCTTTGGTAATACTTTTCTGGAAGAAGGTGCTGCAAAAGGTTTTATTAAGACCGGTGTTGTACAATTTGGCGTAGGCGTTTCAATTTCTCCAATTGAAATAATTCGCCACACCAACACAAATAAAGCCGGTGTTCAAGAAGGTAAAAGCGCAGGAATGGCACCATTGGCATTCAGGATTGTGCAACACGGTGTCTATGTAATGCCTTTTTTTGTGAACCCAAACTATGCGCCAAAATCAGGCTGTACAGTTGATGATATCGAGTTATTGAAACTGCTTATTCCACACGCTTATGACTTAAACCGTTCTGCTATAAGGCCTGATGTACGCATACGTCATGCTTGGTATATTGAACACAAAAACCCACTTGGTAGCTGCCCAGATTATCTGTTAATTGAAGCTCTTACGCCAGTTCGCAAAGGGAATGTGAACGACCCTTCCAATGATTGGTCAGATTATGAGGATAAAATCAGCTTGCCAACTGAATTAGTGAACAAAGTGGATTCTGTGGTTGATTTAATGACACTATGACAGAATACTACGCTCATAGCTCAAAAGATGGCTTCCCAGCTCAAACATATCAACAACACATAAAGGGTGTTGTTGAGAATGTCAGACGTTTTGCGCATGAGGCAGCCATCTTTTCTGTTAATGATGGCAATCTGTTGATAGATTCTTCCGTAATAGGAGCAGCTTATCACGACTTAGGAAAACTTGATCAGAAAAACCAGTTAGTTCTTTCAGGAAAAGAAACAGCAAATATATTGCCTGTTAACCATGCAGATGCAGGTGCTGCCTTTTTGATGAGTGAATCAATCAATCAATTACTTTCAGCAGTTGCAGTGTACGCGCATCATAAAGGACTACCGGATTTTGTGAGCGAAAGGATTCGTGGCGAATCGATGTTTCGTAACAGTAAAATCAAAGACCTGGTCGATGCCTCTCTAACAAAATATGCACAAACACACGAAAAGCTTATCGGAAAAGCCCCACTACCTGAGGTTTCATTCCCCAAAGGAGATTTTTCAGTTTTTCTTCGCATATTACTTTCGTGTTTGGTTGATGCAGATCACACAAATACGGCCTCACATTTTGGGCAATATCCAACCCAAACACCAATAGTTGAACTAAATCCACGCAAAAGATTAAATCAATTAGATAACTACGTTGCAAAGTTAGGAACTCAAGACACAGAGCGAAGTAAACTGCGAAAGATACTTTATGAAGACTGTAGAAATGCGATTATATCCGAAAATATATCTTCATGTGATAGCCCTGTTGGTTCCGGTAAGACAACATCTGTTATGGCACACTTACTTGCCCAGGCTGCCAGACGCGGGCTGCGCCGAATTTTCGTAATCTTGCCTTTTACAAACATTATTCAACAATCTGTGAAGGTTTACCGCAAAGCTTTAGTGCTTCCTGGCGAGAATCCCGAAGATGTGGTCGCAGAATTACATCACCGGGCTGACTTTGAAAGCAAAGATTCACGACACCTTACCGCGTTGTGGCGAGCACCTATCATTGTCACCACCGCGGTAACTTTTTTTGAAACAATTGCAGCAAATGTACCGTCTACACTACGAAGACTCCACGAACTTCCGGGTAGTGCCATATTTGTCGATGAAGCACATGCAGCACTCCCTGCCAGCTTATTACCTGTGGCTTGGCGTTGGATAAACAGTTTCGCAGATGATTGGTCCTGTTATTGGGTCTTGGCTTCTGGTTCGCTCAATAGATTTTGGGAAATAGATGAAATTTCCAGTTCTTCACGCAATGTGCCATCAATCGTTTCAGAACCAATCCGTGAAGCACTTAGTGGATTTGAAATAGAACGAGTTGAGTATAAAAGCACTTTAACACCCAAGAATGTTGATGAACTTATTGATTGGATGCAAAAATACCCAGGGCCTCGTCTTCTGATAGTTAACACAGTACAAAGTGCTGCAGTCATTGCTAATTACCTGAGAAATGTGCTTGGGCGTGACTGTGTGGAACATTTATCAACTGCATTGTTGCCTAAAGACAGAGATAAGACCTTAGAAAGAGTCAAAAAAAGATTAGAATCACCAACTGATACAAATTGGACTCTTGTAGCTACATCTTGTGTAGAAGCAGGCGTGGATTTATCCTTCCGTATAGGATTTCGCGAACTTGCTTCATTAACATCCTTACTTCAGGCAGCCGGTAGAATCAATCGTAATGGAGAATATGGCGTTGCTGAAATGCACACTTTTCGCCTTACAGAAAATGCCATGCTTAGGGCAAACCCTGGACTTAAGAACGCAGCTTCCATATTGCAAGATTTTATAGAAAAAGGATATAGCATCGAACCCTCTCTCACAACTGAAGCAATCGAACGCGAGATCAAAATTTACGGTTCAAAACCAATGAGTGAGAGAATGGTTGAAAACGAAGAAAAGCGAAACTTTCAATTTGTAAATGATAACTTCACAGTAATTGAAAAGAACACTTGTACGACAGTGGTAGATAAGTTTACAGCCAGCAGAATACAATCCGGTCAGATTGATTGGCAGGATTTACAGCGTAATTCTGTCCAAATTGGATATAGTAAATTACAAAAATTACATATCCCACAAATTCTCGATGAGATTTATTACTGGAATCTAAGTTATGATGATTTTCTTGGATATATGGCTGGCATCATAGATGTCGCGAAATTTGAAAGTGAAAATTATGTTTTCTAACAGCTTTTATTTTCAACAGCATAGAGATTCCTGCTATCTTGGAAAGACTTTAAACCTATGACAGAAACAGACGACCTTCTTGCTCTCTCGGGCATCCAACACTTTCTCTTTTGTCGCCGGCAATGGGCATTGATTCACATCGAAAAACAATGGGTCGATAACTACCTAACTGTTGAAGGCAATCAGCTTCACGAAAAAGTGAACGACCCCTTCTTTACAGAAAGCCGCGCAGGCACCATCAGCTCGCGCTCTGTTCCTGTTCGGTCCAATGTTTTGGGTATCATTGGCGTTTGCGATCTTGTTGAATTTTCGCCTTCGCCCAATGGTGTTGCCCTGCCTGGGCGAGAAGGGCTCTATCAAGCTGTTCCTGTAGAATACAAGCGCGGTGTTCCTAAAGAAGGCAACTTTGATGAAGCTCAGCTTTGCGCACAGGCCATTTGTCTTGAAGAAATGCTCTCAACCACCATCGAAAGTGGCTATCTCTACTATGCCAGGCAACGGCGGCGCACAGCTGTAACCTTTACAGATGAACTGCGCCAAACTGTCATCAAAGCTACCGCTGAAATGCGCCAGCACTATCGGCGTAACTACACACCAAAAGTCAAGCCCCAAAAACACTGCAAATCTTGCTCACTGGTCGAAATCTGCTTGCCCAAACTTCAAAACCAAAACAATAGCGTCACCAACTACATCACCGCTCACTTGGAGGAAGACGAATGAGAAAACTTGCCAACGTGCTCTATGTAACCAGCCCAGATTCCATCCTCGGGCTCGAAGATGAAGCCCTGACCATAAAACGCGAAGACCACCCCACCAGAAAACTCCCCCTGCTCAACCTTCAAGGCATTGTCTGCTTCAACTATGTTGGCGTTAGCCCGTTTCTGATGGGCGAATGTGTAAAACGCAATATCGGGCTAACCTTTCTCGCTCCAAATGGTCGCTTTCTGGCAAGGGTTAATGGACCGGTCTCAGGTAATGTGCTCTTGCGCAAAAAACAATATGCCACTTCCGAAGACCCTGAGAACAGTCTTAAAATAGCGAAAAACTGCGTCATCGGAAAAATCTACAACCAACGCAAAGTACTCCAGCGCGCAAAACGCGACCACGCCTTTCTGCTGGACACAGCCCAGTTCGATACCATCATTCAGGAACTCAAAGAACTCCTAAAAACCGCACCCCAGGCCACCACAAAAGCCGAACTAATGGCAATTGAAGGTAATGCTGCGCGTCGTTACTTCTCGTTATTTAACCAAATGATATTCCACCAAAAGGACCACTTCTTCTTCAAAGACAGAAACCGCCGTCCTCCAACCGATCCAATGAACGCAGTCTTGTCCTTTCTGTATGTTTTGCTGGCAAATGAAATTGCCTCCGCGCTTGAGACAGTTGGGCTTGATGCCTATGTTGGCTTTTATCATACCGACCGCCCCGGAAGGAAATCGCTCGCGCTTGACATGATGGAAGAACTCCGCCCTGTTCTGTGCGACCGCTTGGCACTCACTCTGGTCAACCGCAAACAAATCACCGGTCAGGGCTTCACTATCAAAGAAACAGGTGGCGTACTCATGGACGATGACACCCGTAAAGCCGTTATCGTTGCCTGGCAGGAAAAGAAAAAAGAAGAACTCACTCATCCTTTCATGAAAGAAAAACTACCCTATGGCCTGCTGCCTCACATGCAGGCTTTGTTGCTTGCCCGCCACCTTCGAGATGATCTTGAAGCCTATCCTCCCTTTTTGTGGAGCTAACGATGTTAGTAGTTATTACTTACGATGTTAATACCGAAAGCGAAGGAGGTCAAAAACGCTTGCGCAAAGTTGCCAAAGCATGTCAGAGCTATGGCCAACGCGTGCAAAACTCCGTGTTTGAGTGCCTCATCGACACTGCGCAACTAAAAATCCTGCAAGCTCGTCTGGAGAAGATTATCGACAAAGAAAAGGACAGTCTTCGTTATTATTTTCTGGGAAACAACTGGCAAAATCGCGTAGTGCATATTGGTGCCAAAAAAGTAACCAGCATGGACGACCCGCTCATCATGTAAGTTGCGAAGGTCAAGTGAACAGGCTTGATAGGCAAAGGTTCGCGCGAAAAAAACATGGATATTGGCAAAAAACAGCACCTTAACAAGAAAATATCAAAAAGGTGAATTGTAAAATCGGCACATATGCTGGTAAAATAGAAATAAGCAAGTAAATCTTGCGGTCGCCTCCTGCGTGGAGGCGTGGATTGAAACACCCACAGCGTGCCATCATCGCGCAATATCCGCTGTCGCCTCCTGCGTGGAGGCGTGGATTGAAACAGACACGCTTGATTATTCCTACGCTGGCGTGCCATTGTCGCCTCCTGCGTGGAGGCGTGGATTGAAACATGTATGTTAAAATAAAGACAAGATCAAACAAGGAGTCGCCTCCTGCGTGGAGGCGTGGATTGAAACAGCAACGCAGAGATTGAGGCGATGACGCCAGAGCATGTCGCCTCCTGCGTGGAGGCGTGGATTGAAACTGTGATGTGTCCTGTTTGCGGTGCAGAAATCGGCAAGTCGCCTCCTGCGTGGAGGCGTGGATTGAAACATGCATGCGGAAGTGGTCACAATCGTAGACACAAGGTCGCCTCCTGCGTGGAGGCGTGGATTGAAACATTGATATTCACAGGTATTGTAGGGATATCATCAGGTCGCCTCCTGCGTGGAGGCGTGGATTGAAACCAACAAATTATCACGGTACGTCCGCGCGTTTCGTCGCCTCCTGCGTGGAGGCGTGGATTGAAACTTGCAACTGTGGGGGGCTGTGCCAGGGGTGGCGTCGCCTCCTGCGTGGAGGCGTGGATTGAAACAGCTTAGAAATTGCTGAAATGGCAGCGTTGGCGTCGCCTCCTGCGTGGAGGCGTGGATTGAAACACTCATCTGCTCATCTCCTTGATCGCGGCCACATTTGTCGCCTCCTGCGTGGAGGCGTGGATTGAAACACTTTGAAACGGGCAAAACGACTTGGCAATCCGTCGCCTCCTGCGTGGAGGCGTGGATTGAAACACTGAGTAGGACTACGGAAATGGCGACTTTGATGTCGCCTCCTGCGTGGAGGCGTGGATTGAAACAGCCTCGTTCATGCTTGAACCGGGCAAGAACGAGTCGCCTCCTGCGTGGAGGCGTGGATTGAAACCTATCCTCAGGCATTTCGTGTCTGGACCCACTCGTCGCCTCCTGCGTGGAGGCGTGGATTGAAACCAGTAAATAATCATCCAGCACCGCAGGGTTAAAGTCGCCTCCTGCGTGGAGGCGTGGATTGAAACTTCAATCACGCGCTCCACTTTTGCGACTGGCTCAAGGTCGCCTCCTGCGTGGAGGCGTGGATTGAAACGCCAAACAAGCCCGAACTCTGGCGTGCGCACCTGGTCGCCTCCTGCGTGGAGGCGTGGATTGAAACAAGCATGAACGAGGCTAAATCCGAACCCGTGCCGGTCGCCTCCTGCGTGGAGGCGTGGATTGAAACTTTGGACGTGTAAGGATTATCAAACGTGGTCGCGCGTCGCCTCCTGCGTGGAGGCGTGGATTGAAACACCTCGGTCTAGATCCGTCACGTTATCCTCTGGATGTCGCCTCCTGCGTGGAGGCGTGGATTGAAACTTTACAGTCTGGAATTTGCGCGCCTGTTTTCACGTCGCCTCCTGCGTGGAGGCGTGGATTGAAACCAATAAGTGCGGCCGTCCGCGGTGTCGTACCAGGAGTCGCCTCCTGCGTGGAGGCGTGGATTGAAACTAATACATTTGTTATAGTTGGTTTTCCACTTATGTCGCCTCCTGCGTGGAGGCGTGGATTGAAACATGAACGAGATAAACGCCCTGCCACCGACCCTAAGTCGCCTCCTGCGTGGAGGCGTGGATTGAAACAGTAATAAAAATCAAGACCATGCCCAGGACTCGAAGTCGCCTCCTGCGTGGAGGCGTGGATTGAAACACCATGCCGTTCAAACCATAGCCAAGTTGTTGCAGGTCGCCTCCTGCGTGGAGGCGTGGATTGAAACGGCTGGTACGAGCGCGAGAACGCGGCTGAAGACTTGTCGCCTCCTGCGTGGAGGCGTGGATTGAAACTTTCATCACAATGTTGTTGCTTTCCAGCTCCACGGTGTCGCCTCCTGCGTGGAGGCGTGGATTGAAACACGTTCTCAAAAGCCGACCGCAGGGGTTGCGCTTGCGTCGCCTCCTGCGTGGAGGCGTGGATTGAAACGACAGCCGCCCCCCCCGGGTGTATAATGGTAGAGTCGCCTCCTGCGTGGAGGCGTGGATTGAAACCCCCACCTCGTCGGAGTTGCAGATGGTCAAGGTTAAGTCGCCTCCTGCGTGGAGGCGTGGATTGAAACAAAATAAGTTGCAAGATTATTATCAATGCAATGTCGCCTCCTGCGTGGAGGCGTGGATTGAAACCCCCACCTCGTCGGAGTTGCAGATGGTCAAGGTTAAGTCGCCTCCTGCGTGGAGGCGTGGATTGAAACAAAATAAGTTGCAAGATTATTATCAATGCAATGTCGCCTCCTGCGTGGAGGCGTGGATTGAAACAGTCCTGCGCTCAAGATCCAATACAACCAGCTCAGTCGCCTCCTGCGTGGAGGCGTGGATTGAAACCTACGTATCAATCAGTTGATAGATAAGTTTATACAACTCAGTAAGGAGTTCGGACTTCCGGTGGCGAAGGACAGGATGGCGGTAGCGAGGTTTAGACCTGTAAAGCCGGTATTGCCAAAAGTTTTATCGGAAGCGGACACAACACTTAATCAAAATGTTTTATATTCGTTCGTAGATTTAAATGGTAAAATTAGACAAGGATTAGTCCCTTGTGATGTGGAACTGACTAATGTGAAGGTTGTTGCTGGTCACGGTAGTTCTGTGCCGATTCGGGACGTTGATAGATTGGTTGCAACATATGGCGGGATTGCTAAGGATTGGCAGAAAAAAAATAGGCTTTGCTAATGGAAATACCTATCGCTATGAAATTCATTGGTATGAAAATATCAACGTTCAGTTTGAGCACAAGTTGAAAAGAAGGAAAGAAAAATGAAATTAAGATATGTTGGGCCCAGCTTTGGTGTTGACGGACTAACCAATGGAAGAATATATAAGTGTTTAGCTGTTGAATACGGCTTACTCAGAATTATTGATGACAGCGATGATGATTATTTGTATTCGATCATACCTGGTCCAATGTGGGATTCAAATATTCAGGGTCAATGGGAAATTGTTGAGGATGACGAGAAAAGGACGTTAGCAAAGTTATTTGATGCTCTGAAAATTGCGTTTGAAGACGAAGCAAGAACCGAAAAAAAGAGAAAAACTGTCAATGTGTTAGAAGAAGATTATTAGTATTGTGAAGGCCTTTTTGGTTCCGTCCACTCTGCACGACTCGAGCATCTGTAATCTTTCGACCTGTGGGGGGTGACTTCCCACCTCAGAACCTGTACTTAGTTTAGCATAGATAAGACCCAAAAAGCAAGTCCCTCCTGCGTGGAGGCGTGGATTGAAACTTGTACGTGCGCGCGACTGCTAAGGCTTTTTCTGCGTCGCCTCCCATGTGGAGGCGTGACTTGTTACATCCCCTTTATCGCTTTGCCTGTTTGGAATATTTCAACTGATAAACCAGGCGCATGGCGAGGGATTCCCAGGCGGGGATGGGTTTTTGGCCGGTCAGTTGGGCGATGTTGGCGGCTCGGGCGTTCTTTTCCAATACGGCGCGGACGTTCTTCGCGTCGGCTTCATCTTTGCCGAAACAAATCGCCACTCGCGCGACCGGGTCGAAAACGACACTGGCGGATCCGCGCTTCTGGCTGACGCTGACCCCGCAAATCTGCGCGAAGTCATCCAGATAAGGCTTCAAGGTGCGTGAAAGCCAGGACAGCACTTCGCCATCCGCGGATACAGCGATGCCTTCATGCGTCGTTTTCTGCAAGGCGAGCGCGAGGCTTTTTTCCTCGTCGCTGTCGCTTTGAATATCGGGCCTGTGGGCAATTGCTTTGCCGAGATGCTCCGCGAAGAGTTCCGTGGAAAAACGCTCCAAATCCTGGGCAAGACGGAGACATTCCGCCGCGGTTTCGCCAAGGATGAAAGCGCCGTGTCTGCCCATCAGCACGATTCGCGAATCGTTACGGGATAGGGTCTGGGCCATGTTGTTGTGTAACGCTTTGTTACCGGGCAGGGCATAAGCGCTCAAGGGGATACGCGTTGTGCCCAAAACGGGCTGCCATGGTTCGGGAACATCGATATCCGTCCCCAAGAGGGTGAGCGCGGAGGCATAGACCTGGTGGGTATGCGCCACAACTTTTATTTCGGGATAGCGCTGGTAGACCCGCGCGTGCATGGGGGACTCGGAAGAGGGTTTGCCGCTGCCTTCTGTCAGGGCTTTGCCATCGGTGGTGGCGACGGTGACGAGCTCCGCGGCTTGCATATCCTCGTATGCCTTGCCTGAAGGGGTAATGACGAAGCCGCGCGCGTCAAGACGGGCGCTGAAGTTGCCCCAGGTGCGCACAACAAGTCCGGTTTTGAGAAAATCCCGCGCCAGATTGACGACCATCTGGCGCGTTTCTGTTTCGTGAGTGTTTGGCATGGGGTGCCTGCTATTCGAACGGAACGACGTGCTCAAAGACGCGGTCGAAGGCGGCCAGAGCTTGATCGATTTTCTCTTCGTCGTATGCCGCGCTGGTGTAGAGGCGACTGCCGGCCAGGGTGACCAGACCTTCCGCCATATACGCCGCGCCCATGTGTTCCATTTCAGCTTTGCGTTTGGAGGTTTCGTGCAGGACGGCGGGGATGGTCCAGGGTTTTGCCCAGTTGACGCTGAAGTGCATGGTGCCAACGGTTTCGAGGTGGCAAATGGAGCCTTGGTTGAAGGCGACGAAGGGAAGATGGTGCTTTTGGATCAGCTCTTTGAGTCCCGCGGTCAGGCGGTCGCCCATGGCGTTGGCTTTTTCGCAGGCGTTGGTTTCCTGAATGCGTTTGAGGGTGTAATAACCGGCAAGGGCGGAGATGGGAGTCGCCGCCATGGTGCCACCAACAAGCGCCTTTTTCACTTTATCTCCGGTTTGGATGCCAGCCGCGAGGTATTTGCGGAATTCTTCCTTGCCGCCGATGCCGCCCGCGCCGGGATAGCCACCAGCGATGACTTTGCCGAAGACGGTCAGGTCGGGCTCAACGCCCATGATGCCTTGCGCGCCGTGGGGTGAGAGCCTGAAGGCTGTGACCACTTCGTCGAAAATCAGCAGGGCGCCGAACTTCTTGCAAAGCTCGGCAGCTCCTTTGATGAAGTCGATGCTGATGGGGCGGGTGCCACTCTCGGGACCAACGGGCTCAATCATCACGGCAGCGGTTCCGCCACGCAGTTGGTTGCGGCGGAGTTTGCGTTCAAGCGAGTTGAGGTCGCCTGGGAAAAACTCGTCAATGCCCCTGAAGATAAAGAGCGGAATGCCATGGGCCTGGGTGAACTTGCTGCCTGGGACGCGGATGCCATAGGCGTGTTGGTCGCTCCAGCCGTGGTAGGCGCCGCCCATTTTGAGGACATGCCGGTGTTTGGTTGCCAGTCGGGCGACGCGGATGGCTGCCATGCAGGCTTCCGTGCCCGAGTTGAGCATGCGCAGCCAGGCGACGGAGGGAATGAGCTCGGTGACCAGTTTGGCGATGCGGTATTCGTATTCGTGGAAGAGGCCGGTAGAGGGGCCGCAGGTGTTCAGCAGGTCGATGACTTTTTCGCGCACTTCGGGCGGATTGGAGCCGAGGACGGTTGGGCCGCCGGCTTGCAGAAAGTCGAAATAGCGGTTGCCATCGAGGTCTTCCAAATAAGCGCCTTCCGCCTTGGTGAAGACGAGCGGGAAGGGATGGTTGAAGGCGAGGTTGTGTTGCACGCCTCCAGGAATGACCTTTTTGGCTTCCTGGATCATCTCGTAGCTTTTGACACACTTTTTGCCGAAATATTCGGTTTCATATGCGGCAAGCGCGTCTGGGGAAATGGAATGGATGGGCTTTTTGATCAGCTCGTCCAGTGCTTCGGTTTGTTTTCTGATTGTCGCGGCGCTTAAATCGATCATGGTGAACTCCTTGAACCTCTTTCTTGACCACACCTTAAAATTGAGTGGCCACTCAATTTAATTTACCACGAGTAGAGCCAATGCGCAAGGGATTTTTATGAATCCATTGTGTGAATTCATGGGAAAACATGATGTTTTTTTAGCAAATGTGGTAGTATAGAGCATAAGGTATTGAGTGACCACTCAATACAGCATGTCGTCAAACTCATATTAATAACTGGATGTGGACTAAGATGAATAGTTTTGCCAATGAGAGTTTTAAGCGCCTGTCTCCCGAGAAACAGGACCGGATCCTGAAGGCTGCCATTGCCGAATTCGCGGAACGGGGATATGAACTGGCTAACACCAATCGCATCGCCAAGCGGGCTAAAATCAGTGTGGGGTCAATCTTCCACTATTTCACAACAAAAGAGAATCTCTTTCTTTATATTGTTCAGTACGGTTCCGCCATGATTGAGGAATATGCCGGAAAAGTGGTTGACGATGAAACGCTGACTGTCGCCCAAAAAATTGAAGCGCTCCTGCGGCTGGCTGTTAAAAGCTCTCGCGAAGAGGAAACTTTAATTCGTTTGTATCACGAGACGTCCTCGATTGGTAATCAGGAACTGGTGTCTAAATTGCCACGGAGTTTGGAGCAGTTTACCTCGGAGCGATATATCAAAATGCTGGAAGAAGGACAGCGCAAGGGCGAAGTGAAGCCGGAACTAGATGCCAGGTTTGCCGCTTTTTCGATGGATAATATCTTTTTGTCGCTCCAGTTCGCTTATGCCTGCGATTATTACAGGATTCGTTTTCAAATGTATAACCATCCAATGATTGACCGGGAAGCATACGATGAGCAAGTTATTTCGGAGGCCTTTCAATTTTTGAAAGGGGCGCTTCTGGTAGCTGAAGACTAACGAAAGGGGCTTAAAGATGAAGATTCTGGCGTATGACATCGGCACAACAGGGGTGAAAACCTGTTTGTTTCACCTGGGTGATGGAGATGGACCGGAGGGCGCGACCATCCGATTGGAGGATTCAAGCTTCGCGAGCTATTCGCTGAGCGTCCTGCCAAACGGTGGCGTGGAGCAGAATCCGCAGGAGTGGTGGGAAGCCATGTGCAAGACCACCCGCCAGCTTGTCAGCCGCAACCCGGAGTCCTGCGCGCGGATCGCGGGCATCAGCTTCTGCGCGCAGGCGCAAAGTGTGGTTTTGCTTGACGAAGCGGCCCGGGCGGTGCGCCCATCCATGAGCTATATGGACCAGCGCTCGGGTGGGGTGCGCAAGGCGCACGCCGGCGGGGGACCTCAGGTCGCCGGTGTTGGATTGGGCTTCCTTTTGCGGAGCCTTTATCACACAGGCGTTGTCGCTGGCAGCGACAAGGATCCGGTTTGGAAGTACCTTTGGGTGAAAGAAAACGAGCCAGAAGTCTATGCCAGGGCGCATAAGTGGCTGGATGTAAAGGATTCCCTGGTGGCACGCATGACGGGCAAATTTACCATGAGCCGGGATTCCGCTTTTGCCACTTTGTTGATGGATAAAAATACCAAAACGCCTGAATTCAGTTCCGCGCTTATCAAACGGCTCGGAGTTTTGCCGGAGCATATGCCCGACATTGTTGAGTCAACAGCAAAAGTGGGCGTTTTATTGGAAGAAGCGGCGGCTGAACTCGGGCTGAATCCCGGAATTCCCGTCTTTTCCGGTGGCAGTGACGCGGCTTTGATTGGCGTTGGTGCCGGATGCGTGCGCCCGGAGATGACCCATGTCTATATGGGCACGTCCGGTTGGGTTTCTACGGTCACTGATCAAAATATTGTGGATACAAGTGCCATGATCGCCTCGGTTGTGGGCGTTCAACCCGGACTTTACAATTATTTCGCGGAGCTCGAGACTGCCGGCAAATGTCTGGAGTGGGTGCGCGATCACCTCGCTCTGGACGAAATTAACATCTATCTCAGCAAACAGCACGTCGCAGATGACCCGAGTTCGGAGTATAAGAGTTTGTATGACTATATGTCCAAAGTCATTTCCGAAACGCCCGCGGGTTCTGGTGGCGTTATTTTTACCCCGTGGCTGCATGGCAATCGATGTCCTTTTGAGGATGCGAACGCGCGTGGGATCTTCTTTAACATCGGTTTGGAAACAGGAAAGACCGAACTTATTCGCGCGGTTGTGGAAGGAGTTTGTTACCATATGCGTTGGTTCCTGGAAACGATTAGCAGGAAGATTAAGACGGGCGATAAGGTGCGCTTTGTTGGTGGTGGCGCGCTATCGCCTGTAACCGCGGGAATTCTGGCGGATGTTTTGCAGGTTCCGGTGGAGACCGTGCCAGAACCGCAGAACGTGGGGGCTGTTGGCGCGGCTTTGGTGGTCGCGGTTGGCTTGGGTCGAATTGCTGATTTGAAGGATGCCGAGGCGCTAATCAAGCCGGATCGCGTTTTTATGCCCAATCCGGAGGCTCGCGCTGTGCATGATAAAAACTATGCGGCATTTACCAAACTCTATGCCGCCAATAAAAAGCTATTTCATCACCTCAATCAAATTCATTGACAAAAGGAATTCGCTATGCCCACAGAAAACCAGGAAACTCCCAATGTACAACCAACGAGTGCCCCGTTAGACACGCCGGTCTCTGAGGATATCACTGTCTCTCAGGACGCGCCGGTCTCCAAGGATGCGCCTTTAAAGTCGCGTGAGGCTTTGATTCAAGCCCTCAAATTCACCTTGCTTTCCATTTCCGCCGCGGGGATTGAGGCGGTCTCGTTTATCATCTTGGAGAGACTGACCACCCTGCCTTATGATATTAAGCACGTGATTTCCATTGTCCTCTCAGTGCTCTGGAACTTTACCCTCAACCGCCGCTACACCTTCAAATCAGCCAACAACGTCCCCATCGCCATGCTGAAGGTTGGGCTTTTCTACGCGTTCTTTATTCCGCTTACGGCCTGGCTGGGGAAACTGGCCGATGGAGCTGGGGTCAATGAGTACATCATCAAGGGCAGCACCATGGTTTTGAACTTTGTCGGTGAATTTTTGTGGTGGAAGTTTATCGTTTTCAGGGGTAGCGAAAACACCAACGCACTTGCTAAAAAAGAGCAGGAACGGAATAACGAAAGCGATAAATAACCGCCTGCGGAACACAGTCTGTCTTAAAAATCATTACACCGATGCCCAACAGTGGGTACAATAAAGTCAGACAGGTGCGTCATGAACATCGCCATTATTGAAGACCAAAAAGCGCAACGCGAAGCTTTGTTTCAAGCCGTTGGGGATTGGTTACGAAGCAACCTACTCGTATTGGGAGTTTGATAAATAAAATATTGACAGTCTCTATACTCTTCGGTATACTAAATGCATGAGCAATAAACAGCGCATACTTGAGGTTGGATTAACCCTTTTCGCGCAGCGGGGCTATGAAGCCACGAGCGTGCAGGAAATTTGCGACCAGGTTGAAATCACCAAGCCCACCCTCTACCACTACTATGGCAGCAAACAGGGCTTGCTGGAGAGCATCCTTGAAGAACGCTTTGGGCCTTTTCTCAGCCTGCTTGAAGCCGCCTGTCATTATCGCCGGGACATCAACCTAAACATTCAACGCGTGATTGAGGCTTACTTCCTGTTTGCCAGTCATGACCTGCAGCTTTACCAACTGCTCTTATCTTTGCGCACCGGACCCTCGCGCAGTGAGAGTCGCCAGATTATCAAGCCCTGGATAAAAGCTCAGGAAGAGCCGATTATGGCGATGTTCAAAGCCGCTGAACGGGATCATGGCAATATGCGCGGACGTTCGCGGGCTTACATGATTAGCTTATTGGGCATTATCAACGCTTATGTGCAGCAGGCTCTGGAAGACGACCTGGTGCTAAACAATGAGCTCGCTCAACAAGCGCGTCATCAGTTCATGCATGGCATTTTCTCTTAAATTTCTTTGCCAGTAGCACAACACTAAAAAACACATCTTTATAGGGAGTTCTATTGACACGCATTCATCAAAACAGTATTTTTTATCATATCTACCCACTCGGGGCGCTTGGCGCGCCGCACCGTAATGATTTCAGTTCTCAACCCGTGCCGCGTCTGCGGGAAATGCTGAACTGGCTGGATCATATTCAGGCTCTTGGCGCGAACGCCATCTATCTTGGGCCGGTGTTTGAGAGTAGCAGTCATGGCTATGACACCGCCAATTATTATGAAGTTGACCGGCGGTTGGGAACGCGTGAGGATTTGAGAATATTCGCCAATGAGCTCAAAGCGCGGGGCATGCGCCTGGTGCTGGACGGTGTTTTTAACCACGTTGGACGCGACTTTTGGGCTTTTCGAGACGTATTAGAAAATCGAGAGCGTTCCGCGTGGCAGGATTGGTTCGCTGGCATGCGCTTTGACCAGCGCAGTCCGATGGGCGACCCTTTTAACTATGAGGCTTGGAACGGTCATTTTGAATTGGTCAAGCTCAACTTAAGCAATCCAGCGGTGAAAGAGCATCTCTTTGGCGCGATTGCCATGTGGAAAGAGGCATTTGACATTGATGGCATTCGTCTTGACGCGGCGGATTCGCTCAGTTTTGATTTCATGCGCGAGCTGCGCGCTTATTGCAATCAGTTGGATTCGGGCTTGTGGCTGATGGGCGAGGTCATCCATGGCGATTACCGGCGTTGGGCAAACCCGGAGAGCCTCCACGCCACAACCAACTATGAGCTTTATAAGAGCATGTGGTCGGCGCTGAATGATGGCAACTTTTTTGAGTTGGCGCACAGTTTGAAACGCCAGTTTGGACCCGGAGGCTTGTATCAAGACCTTAAGACCCAGTACAACTTTGTGGATAATCATGACGTCACGCGCATCATCAATCGCCTCAGACTTAGGGAGCATTTGCCACTCATTCAGCTTTTGATGTTCTCCTTGCCAGGCTTGCCTTCGGTTTATTATGGCAGTGAGTTTGGTTTTGAAGGGGTTAAGCAGTCTGATGACTGGAATCTGCGCCCGGAATTTGATTTGCAGGCTTTGGAAGCGCATTATGGAGAATGGGCTAACAACTTGGCTATCGCTTTGAAGCCATCTGACGAAAACCGCGATTTGCGCGCGCTCTTGCAAGTGCTTTCCAGGCTGCGCCTTGCCAACGTGGCGCTCACGCGGGGTGACTATCGCGAACTGATGGTCAAACCAGAGCAATTTGCCTTCACGCGTGAACACGAAGGGCAGATTGCCATTGTCGCTGTCAACAGCGCGGCAAATCCAATGGATTTAGAGATCACGCTACCGAGGCATAAAGGCTGGCGATTCGTTGATTTGTTGGATGAATCTCAAAGTTTCATTGTTGATGAGCAAGGAAAGCTAAAACTGAATATACCAGCTTACTGGGGAAAAATCTTAACGAATCAAATCTAAGGTCGTTTGTTTTGAGCTTTTATGCTGGATAATGGCTGATTTATCAGGCTTTTTTCTCAATTACCCAAAAATGGGAAAGTCCCAGGCGTTGCAAAGGCGTTTTTTCGAGCGCGTATAGAATGCCGCGCAAGGCTCGACCCAGTCCTGGCATACTTTGAATGATGTTATCGTAACCGCCAAAAATGGTGCGTTGGGTGATAAACTTTACCGGCAGCCTTTCAAACAAATTGCGCAGGTCCTGACGGGTGTAAATCTCAACGTGCGGGCAGAGTTTATCGCGCCATTTACGCGGTAACCAGTTAACCAGCGGGATGTTGCCGAATTTGTATTCGCCATTTTTGTAAATGCCGTGCGTTTCAAAGGGATAACCGCGATTGGGGCAAAAGAGCACAATGCGCCCCCCCGGCTTGAGCACGCGTACCATTTCAGCAATCGCCTTTTTATCATCCTGTACATGTTCTAAGACTTCATGGCTAAGCAAGAGATCCACGCTCGCTTCGGGCAACGCCAAATATTCGCCAGCGCCACAAAAGACGTTGGGGGTATAAGCGCTGCTGTCTTTGACACGCGGAAATTCGATATCCATCCCCAGGATTGTGTTCGCCATGGGCGCGAGATGCGAGAGGTACATGCCTACGCCACAGCCATCAACGAAGACGGTTTCGTAAACCCGGTCTCCAGCAGCTTCGAGGATTAGCCTCAGGCGACGGTCCTGACCTGCGCGCCAGACGTGCGAG
>MTBK01136470.1_pt1 | contig 39083 bp, 40 predicted proteins | sample 1535981 | NCBI WGS metagenome assembly MTBK01 (sample SAMN06109225, study PRJNA356200) | anaerobic digester metagenome | isolation source: biogas reactors fed with pig manure or primary and secondary sludge | place: Spain | collected 2016-06-30
GAATGGCTACCCCCACCGGGGCTCCCGTTCAACGGCGGCACCAACGACTACCACCACCCCGAACGACTACTCCCACCCGACGACGACGCCGCCTGACTGGGGCGGGCCTGAGTGTTCAGGCGGGCCGGATCTCGAGGCCGACGGTGCGACCCGCGCCACCGCGCAGCTTGGAGAACAGGCTGAAGATCCGGCCGACGATGCCGTAGCGCTTGTTGATGGCGCGGTAGACGGCCTCGGTGTGCGAGTCGTCGAGCACGGTGGCGACCGCCTCGACCGGTTCGCCCTTGACGTTGCCGCGCATGTCGCAGACCGCCAGGGTGACCCGCGGAGTGTTGCGGATGCGCTTGACCTTCCACGAATTCTTCTCGGTGATCATCACCACGCGGTCGCCGTCACGGGCGATCCAGATCGGCGTCGGCTTCGGCCGGCCGTCCTTGGTGAACGTGGTGAGCGAGACGTACTGTGCTTTGGACACATCGTCGAAATTGGCAGCCATGCCACCAAGCTACCTGGCCTCCAACTCGCCCTCGGTCTCCAGCATCACCCTGCGCAGGCCGTCCAGGATCGACGGGTCTGGTTCGGCCCACATACCGCGGGCATGCGCCTCCAACAGCCGCTCCGACATCCCGTGCAGCGCCCACGGATTCGACTCGGACAGAAACTTACGGTTCTCCGGATCCAGCACGTACTGCTCGGTCAACTGCTCGTACATCCAGTCGGCCATCACCCCGGCGGTGGCGTCATAGCCGAACAGGTAGTCCACGGTGGCGGCCATTTCGAAGGCGCCCTTGTAGCCGTGCCGGCGCATCGCCGCCATCCAGCGCGGGTTGACCACCCGGGCCCGGAAAACCCGGGTCGTCTCCTCCGACAGCGTCCGGGTGCGCACCGCATCGGGTCGGGTGTTGTCGCCGATGTAGGCGGCGGGAGCCTTGCCGGTCAGCGCGCGGACGGTGGCGATCATGCCGCCGTGGTACTGGAAGTAGTCATCGGAGTCGGCGATGTCGTGTTCGCGGCAGTCGGTGTTCTTCGCCGCCACCGCGATACGCCGGTACTGGTGCTCCATGTCGGTCGCGGCGGGACGGCCGTCGAGTCCGCGGCCGTAGGCGAAACCGCCCCAGGCGGTGTAGACCTCAGCCAGGTCGGCATCGTCGCGCCAGTTGCGGCTGTCGATCAGTTGCAGCAGACCGGCGCCGTAGGTGCCGGGCTTGGAGCCGAAAATCCTTGTGGTGGCACGCCGTTCGTCGCCGTGCTCGGCAAGATCGGCCTGGGCGTGGGCACGCACGAAGTTCCGCTCGGCGGGCTCCTCGAGCGCGGCGACCAGACGCACGGCGTCATCCATCATGGCCACCACATGGGGGAAGGCGTCCCGGAAGAAACCGGAGATCCGCACCGTCACGTCGATGCGGGGACGGCCGAGTTCCTCCAGCGGTATCGCTTCGAGGTCCACGACCCGGCGCGACGCGTCGTCCCACACCGGCCGCACGCCGAGCAGGGCGAGCACCTCGGCGATGTCGTCACCGGAGGTGCGCATGGCCGAGGTTCCCCACGCCGAGAGGCCGACCGATCGCGGCCAGTCGCCGTAGTCGGCGCGATAGCGGTCCAGCAGTGAGTCGGCCATCGCCACACCGGTCTCCCAGGCCAGCCGCGACGGCATCGCCTTGGGATCGACCGAGTAGAAGTTGCGGCCGGTGGGCAGCACGTTGACCAGCCCGCGCAGCGGCGACCCGGACGGCCCTGCCGCGATGTAGCGGCCGTCCAGGGCGCGCAGCACCTGGTCGATCTCGCCGGCCGTGCCGGCCAGCCGGGGCACCACCTCCTGGGCGGCGAAGCGCAGGATCCGCGCCACGGCCGGGTCGTCGGTGAGCGCGTCCACAAAACCGGGATCCCAGCCCGCGGCCTGAAGTGCGGCCAGCAGTTCGCGGGCCCGGGCCTCGGCGGCGTCGACGGCGGTGCGCTCGTCGCTGCCGTCCTCGGCGAGGCCGAGAGCCTGACGCAGCCCCGGCAGATGCTGTTCGCCGGCGAACAATTGCCGGGCCCGCAGAATGGCCAGCACGAGGTCCAACTCGGCCGCGCCGACGGGAGCCTGCGCCAGGATGTGCAGGCCGTCGCGGATCTGGACGTCCTTGATCTCGCACAGCCAGCCGTCGACGTGCAGCAGCATGTCGTCGAAGTTGTCGTCCTCCGGGCGCTCGGCCAGGCCCAGATCGTGGTCCATCTTCGCCGCGCGCATCAGCGTCCAGATCTGCTGACGGATAGCGGGGAGCTTCGCCGGGTCCAGGGCGGCGATGTTGGCGTGCTCGTCGAGCAGTTGCTCGAGGCGGGCGATGTCGCCGTAGGTCTCCGCGCGCGCCATCGGCGGGATGAGGTGATCGACCAGGACGGCGTGCGCGCGGCGCTTGGCCTGGGTGCCCTCGCCAGGGTCGTTGACCAGGAACGGGTAGATCAGCGGAAGGTCGCCCAGTGCGGCATCAGGGCCGCAGTCCGCGGACATTCCGAGTGTCTTGCCGGGCAGCCACTCCAGGTTGCCGTGCTTACCCAGGTGCACCGCCGCATGCGCGCCGAACTCGTGCCGCAGCCACAGGTAGGTGGCCAGGTAGTGATGACTGGGCGGCAGATCCGGATCGTGATAGATGGCCACCGGGTTCTGCCCGAATCCGCGCGGCGGCTGCACCAGGATGACGAGGTTCTCGGATTGGATTGCGGCGACGACGATTTCGCCGTCCGGATCCCCATTCCGGTCGACACGGCTTTTGTCGACGTACAACTCCCCCGGCGGCGGACCCCAGTGCTCGACCATCGCGTCAGTCAGACCGGCGGGCAGTGCGGCGAACCACTCCCGGTAGCGGGCGGCCGGGATGCGGATCGGATTGCCGGCCAGCTGACCCTCGGTCAGCCAGTCCGGGTCCTGTCCGCCGCGCTCGATCAGGGCGTGCATCAATGCGTCGCCGTCGGAGGCGTCCAGACCGGGCACCTCGCCGACGCGGTAGCCGTTGTCGCGCAGCGCTTTCAGCAGCGCGATGGTGCTGGCCGGGGTGTCCAGGCCGACGGCATTGCCGATCCGGGAATGCTTGGTGGGATAGGCCGAGAAGATCAGCGCCAATCGCTTGTCGGCCGCGGCGACACTGCGCAACCGCGCGTGGCTGACCGCCAGACCTGCCACCCGGGCGCAACGTTCCGGATCCGGAACGTACGAGATCAAGCCGTCGGCGTCGATCTCCTTGAACGAGAACGGGACGGTGATGATCCGGCCGTCGAACTCCGGCACCGCCACCTGGGTGGCGACGTCCAGTGGGCTCATGCCGTCGTCGCTGTCCGCCCAGCGGGACCGCGAGCCGGTCAGGCACAGGCCCTGCAGGATCGGGACATCGAGTGCGGCAAGGTGTTTGACGTCCCAGGCGTCGTCGTCGCCGCCGGCCCCCACACTCGCCGGCGGGGCGCCGCCCGCGGCCAGCACGGTGACCACCAGGGCGTCGGCCGTCGCGAGCAACTCCAGCAGCTCGGGTTCCGGGGTGCGCAGCGAGGTGCAGTACACCGGCAGTGGGCGGCCGCCGGCCTGCTTGATGGCCGTGCACATCGCCCTGATGTAGGCGGTGTTGCCGGCGAGTTGCTGGGCGCGGTAGTACAGCACCGCGATCGTCGGGCGGTTGTCCCCGTCGCACCGCCGGCCGCAGCCGTCGCAGTCCGCACAGGGCGGGTCCAGCAGCCCCCAGACCGGCGTGGTCGCCGGCGGGGCGAAGCCGAAGCCGGTCATCAGCAGGGTGTCGGACAGGAAGGCGTGCAACTGGGCCAGGTTGTCCACCCCGCCCTGGGCCAGATAGGTGTGGGTCTGCATCGCGATGCCGGCGGGCACGGTGGACCGGCGCATCAACTCGGCATCGGGGGCCTGCTCACCACTGACCACCACCACCGGCAGGCCGGCGGCCAGGCAGGCGTCGATACCGTCCGGCCAGGCCCGGTACCCGCCGAGCACCCGCACCACCACCGCATCCGCGCCGGCGAGCAGTTCGGAAAGTTCGCCCTCGATCAGCCGGGACGGGTTGGCCCAGCGGAACGCCGCACCGCTGGCGCGGGCGGTGATCAGATCGGTGTCGGAGGTCGAAAGCAGAAGAACCGTGGGCCGAGGCACATCAGTACCGTAGACCGGTGAGCCGGACCCGCGACGAGGATGCCTGCCCCGGTGCACTCAACGTGCACCAGGCGGCCGACGGCGCGCTGGCCCGGGTGCGGCTGCCCGGCGGGATGATCACCGCCGCCCAACTCGAGGCGCTCGCCGAGGCCTCGCTGCGATTCGCGGCCGGAACCCTGGAACTCACCGGCCGGGGCAACGTGCAACTGCGCGGGATCACCGACACCGCGGCGGTCGCCGACGCGGTGGCCGCCGCCGGTCTGTTGCCGTCGGCCAGCCACGAGACGGTGCGCAATATCGTCGCCTCGCCACTGTCCGGCCGGGTGGGCGGGCTCGCGGACGTCCGGCCGTGGGTCACCGAGTTGGACCGGGCGATCCGGGACGAGCCGCAGTTGTCCAACCTGACCGGACGGTTCCTGTTCTCGATCGACGACGGCACCGGCGACGTGTCCGGTCTGGCGGCCGACGCCGGGGTGCAGGTCCTCGCAGATTCAGTCGCGCTGCTGCTGGCCGGCCGGGACACCGGGGTCCGGGTCTCACCCGACGAGGTGATCCCGACCCTGGTGCGGATCGCCGTGCGATTCACCGAGGCGCGCGGGAAGGCCTGGCGGATAACCGAATTGGACGACCCGAGCGTCCTGCTGGACGGCTTCAGCCGAGCCGAGCCCGCGCTGTCCCCCACCCCCGCCACACGGCCGCCGGTCGGCTGGATCGAGCACGCTGATGGATCGGTGACGCTGGGCGCCGCGGTCCGACTGGGCGTGATGTCCGCCCGGCAGGCCCAGTTCGTGGCCGCCATCGACGCCCCGGTGGTGATCACCCCGTGGCGCTCGCTGCTGATCTGCGACCTCACCGACGGGGTCGCCGACACCTCCCTGCGGGTGCTGGCCCCGATGGGCCTTGTCTTCGACGACAACTCGCGCTGGCTTGAGGTCAGTGCATGCGTCGGCAGCCAGGGTTGTGAGCGGTCCCAGGCCGATGTGCGCTCGGTGGCCGCCAAGGTCGCGGCCACCGGCGAGGGGTCCGGTCGGGTGCACTACGTCGGCTGCGAGCGGGCTTGCGGCAAGCCGGTCGCCGGTCAGGTCGTGGTGATCAGCGCAGACTGATCACGTCCGCCACCGGGAGTTCGCGCCGTTCCGGCAGCAGGCAACGCAGCGCGAAGATGCCCTCCGACAGCCCGGCGGTGTCGATCCAATTGGGATGGCCCGGGTTTCCCGGCCAAGGGTTCTGGGGTGCCAGCACCACCTCGTAGCTGCCGTCAGCCTCCAGTCGGACGTCCTCCCCGGTGAGGAAACACCGGTGCGCGGGGATGTCGGGAGTGTTGAACCAGCGGTCGTAGAACACCATCGACCAGTAGCGGGCCACCGGTGGCCTGCCGCGCAGCCGCAGCCCCTGCCCGGGACCCAGGCTGAGGAAGAACCCGTCGTACACGTTGTCGAGGGTGGGAAACAGGGCGCCGGTGTAGCGGGGCTGATGCACCGGGGCGTCCGCCGGCGGGTAGCCGTTGACCCCGGCTGCCCGCAACACCTCGGTGACGCTCATCGTGGACAGCACGGCGTCGCGGAAGAACGCCTCGGACTGATCGGCCCGAGTGCTCAGCGACGGTCCCGTGCCGGGCACAGAGTCCATGCAGGACAACGAGATCGGCGGCGGATCGCCGGGCACGTAGCGGTGGTAGAGCCGCACCATGACCAGATAGTCGTCGGCGACCAGCGGCAGCCACGGGCTGCCGTCGCCCGGATCCGGGCCGCCGATCAGCAGGTCGATGTCCCGGCCGGCGCCGAGCAACCGGGTGTCGGAGATATTGGCCGACGGCGCATTGAATCCGGGGCCCTTGGTGTAGACCTGCACCCCGGCGTAGACCGCGTCGCCGATCGGCCCGCGCAGCCGGTACCGCAGGTTGGGCGAGACCGGGGCGCTGAGATAGATGGTCGTCGGGTTGTCCCCGCCGTATTTGCGCCACGGCAGTTCCCAGTTGGTGAGCACCGGGGCGGTGGGGTCACCCTTCTGGAACCACATCTCGGTGGCCAGGTCGTAGGCGGACAACAGGAAGAACAGCGCCCGGTCGGCCTCCAGCGGTCCCAATCCGTCGACCTCGCGGCCGACCACCGCGGCGTTCTCCGACAGCGCTTCGGCCAGCCGCCGGGCCGGATCGAGTGCGGTTCCCGCTGCCCGGGCCGGTGGCGTCCCGGTCGCGGCGGCCAGTCCGGCCAGTCCGGTCAGCGGGACCCCGACCGACATGGCCTTGAGAACAGTGCGCCTGGCATGGGAATCCGTCACAACCGGAACGGTAGCCGCACCGGCCGGCGGCCGACCGTAGGGTGATCACGTGCTCGACTACATCCGCGACGCCGCCGAGATCTACCGGCAGTCGTTCGCGACGATCCGGGCCGAGGCTGACCTGGGCCGGTTCCCCGAGGACGTCGCCCGCGCGGTGGTGCGGCTGATCCACACCTGCGGTCAGGTCGATCTGGCCGAGCATGTGGCCTTCACCCCCGGCGTGGTGGCGGCCACCCATGCCGCCCTGGCGGCCGGCGCCCCGATCCTGTGCGACTCGTCCATGGTGGCAGCCGGCATCACCGCCGCCCGGCTGCCGGCCGGCAACGAGGTGGTGTCCCTGGTCGCCGATCCGCGCGCACCGGAGCTGGCCCAGCGATTGGGCACCACCCGTTCGGCCGCGGGTGTGGACCTGTGGGCCGACCGGCTGCCCGGGGCGGTGCTGGCGATCGGCAACGCACCGACCGCACTGTTCCGCCTGCTCGAACTGATCGACGAGGGCGCCGGCGCTCCGGTGTCGGTGCTGGGCGGACCGGTCGGCTTCGTCGGCTCGGCCCAGTCCAAGCAGGAGCTGATCGACGACCCGCGCGGCATGGAGTATCTGGTGGTGACCGGCCGGCGCGGCGGCAGCGCGATGGCGGCCGCCGCGGTGAACGCGATTGCGAGCGAACGCGAATGAGCCACCACGACGGACCCAGCGGCACCCTCTACGGGGTGGGCCTCGGTCCCGGAGACCCTGAACTGGTGACGGTGAAGGCCGCCCGGGTGATCGGCGAGGCCGACGTGGTGGCCTATCACTCCGCCCGGCACGGCCGCAGCATCGCGCGCCGGATCGCCGAGCCCTATCTGCGCCCCGGCCAGATCGAGGAGCATCTGGTGTATCCCGTCACCACCGGGACCACCGACCATCCGGGCGGCTACGACGGCGCCATGGAGGATTTCTACACCGAGGCGGCCGCGCGACTGGCCGCCCACCTCGAGGCCGGCCGCGACGTCGCACTGCTGGCCGAGGGTGATCCGCTGTTCTACAGCTCCTACATGCATATGCACACCCGGCTGACCCAGCGGTTCAACGCGGTGATCGTGCCCGGGGTGACCTCGGTCAGCGCGGCGTCGGCGGCCATCGCGACACCACTGGTCACCGGCGAGCAGGTGCTGTCGATCCTGCCCGGCACCATGGGCGTCGACGAGCTCGCGCGCCGGCTCGCCGACACCGACGCGGCGGTGATCATGAAGCTCGGCCGTACGTATCCGCAAGTGCGGGAAGCGCTTTCACTGGCGGGACGGCTCGACGAAGCCCTCTACGTGGAGCGGGCGAGTTCCGAAGGAGAGCGGGTGCTGGCCGCCGCTGATGTCGACGATGCCGACGTTCCGTACTTCTCGGTGGCGATCCTGCCGGGTGCCTGGGAGACCGGCCGGCCGAACCCGGCTGCCGGAACGGTGGCCGTCGTGGGCCTGGGCCCGGGCGACAGCGGGTGGATGACACCGCAGAGCCGTCGGGAACTGGCCGCGGCCACCGACCTGATCGGCTACGGGCCGTACCTGGACCGGGTGAAGGCACACCCCGGCCAGCGCCTGCACCCCTCGGACAACACCGACGAACCGGCACGCGCCCGGCTGGCCTGTGAGCTCGCCGAGCAGGGCCGCGCGGTGGCGGTGGTGTCCTCCGGCGATCCCGGCGTCTTCGCGATGGCCACCGCGGTGCTCGAAGAGGCCAAACAGTGGCCGTCGGTGGCGGTGCGGGTGATCCCGGCGATGACGGCGGCGCAGGCGGTCGCCAGCCGGGTAGGCGCCCCGCTGGGCCACGACTACGCGGTGCTGTCGCTGTCGGACCGGCTCAAGCCGTGGGAGGTGATCACCGCCCGGTTGTCGGCCGCGGCGGCCGCCGATCTGGTGCTGGCGATCTACAACCCCGCCTCGAAGAGTCGGACCTGGCAGGTGGCTGCCATGCGGGATCTGCTGCTCGAGCACCGCGATCCCGGCACCCCGGTGGTGATCGGGCGGGATGTGTCCGGCCCGAACGAATCGGTGACGGTGGTGCGCCTGGCCGACCTCGATCCGGAACAGGTGGATATGCGCTGCCTGCTGATCGTCGGCTCGTCGCAGACCCAGTGGTACACCGCAACCGGGGGCGGCGACACCGTCTTCACCCCGCGGCGTTACCCCGGCTGAGCACCCACTCCACTGCCGCATCAACAGAGTTCACGACGGCGACGCCGACCGGTAGGGCCGGCCGGCCGATCATCACCACGTCGACCCCGAGTTCCCGGGCCGCATCGAGTTTGGCCCGCGTCAGCGCTCCCCCGCTGTTCTTGGTGACCAGTGCCTCGATTCGGTGATCGCGCAGCAGCGCGCACTCGCCGTCGTAGTCATAGGGGCCGCGGGAGAGCAACAGTTCATGGTTTCGCGGCAGGGTGTCCGGATCCGGCGGGGTGACCACTCGGATCAGGAACCAGGCGTCGCTGTCGGCGAACGCGGCGGCGCCGGAACGCCCGGTGGTCAGGAAGACCCGCGAATAGCCCTGCGCGGCAACCTGTTCGGCGGCCGCGGTATCGGAGTCAACCAGGGTGGCGGAACCGGGATCCCAGGCGGGCCGGCAGAGCACCACATGCGGCAGTCCCAGTTCCGTGCAGGCCGCGGCGGCGTGCGCGGTCATGGTGGCCGCGAATGGGTGGGTGGCGTCGACGACCGCCTCGATGCCGTTGTCCTGGAGCCACCGCGTCAGGCCGTCGACACCGCCGAATCCGCCGACCCGCAACGACCCGACCGGAAGCGCCGGGTCGGGCACCCGCCCGGCCAGCGAGCTTATGACGTCGGCCTGCGGGTGCAGCCGGGCGGCCAGGGCGCGGCCCTCGCTGGTGCCGCCGAGTAGCAGCACCCGCATCAGTGCCGGCTCCCCCGGGTGCGCCCGGCCGAGTAGAGGTAGCTGTCCGGAAATCCTTCTGCGGCAAGGACGTCGCCGACGATGATCACCGCAGTGCGGGTGACATCGGCGGCGTGCATCTGCGCGGCGATGTCGGTCAGCGTTCCGCGCAGCACCACCTGCTCGGGCCAGCTGGCGAAGGCCACCACCGCCACCGGGGTGTCCCCGGTGTAACCGCCGGCCAGCAACTGCGGCACGATCGCGTCGATGCGGTGCGCGGCCAGATGGATCACCAGGGTCGCGCCCGGTCCGGCCAGAACGGTGAGGTCCTCGCCGTCGGGCATCGCCGTCGACAGGGTGGACACCCGGGTCAGCGTCACCGTCTGCGCCACCCCCGGCACCGTCAGCTCCCGGCCCAGCGCGGCCGCAGCGGCGGCGAAAGCCGGCACGCCGGGCACGATCTCGTAGTCGATGCCGCGCTCGGTGAGCCGGCGGCACTGCTCGGCGACCGCGCTGTAGAGCGACGGATCCCCGGAGTGCAGCCGCGCCACATCGTGGCCCGCGGCGTGCGCTGTGGCGATCTCGTCGATGATCTGCTCGAGGGTCAGCGGTCCGGTATCGACCACCCGGGCATCGGGCGGGCACAGCGCCAGCAGATCCTCCGGCATGATCGAACCGGCGTACAGGCAGACCGGGCTGCCCTGCAGAATCCGTTGTCCGCGAACGGTGATCAGGTCGGCCGCACCCGGTCCGGCGCCGATGAAATAGACCGTCACAGGACGGTGCCAGTCCTCGTCGTCATAGGACGACCACGGACCACTGCGTGATCGGCATCGCCGGGCGCCAGCCGGTGAAGCCGCCGAGCGGTTCACCGTGGTAGTGCTGGAAGCGGCGCAGTTCCCCGCCGAGCCGCGAATGCCATTCCACCAGAAGGGCTTCGGACTCCGCGGTCACGGCGTTGGCGACCAGCCGGCCGCCGGCCGGCAACCGATCGATGCAGGCCTGCACCAGACCGCTGCCGGTGAGGCCGCCGCCGATGAAGACGGCATCCGGCGCGGCCGCGCCACCGAAGGCGCCGGGCGCGTCGGCGCGCACGTCGATGTCCACGCCGAACGCCCGCGCATTGGCGGCGATGCTCTCCCGGCGGTCTGGCCGGCTCTCGAACGCCACCGCGCGGCCACCGGAATCGCGGCACCATTCGACGGCGATGCTGCCCGAACCGGAACCGACATCCCAGAGCAGTTCACCGGGGCGGGGGTGCAGTGCCGCCAGGGTGACCGCACGGATGGTGCGCTTGGTGATCTGGCCGTCGTGTTGCAGGGCGTCGTCGGGCAGGCTGTGGCCGAACCGCTCGTCGGGCAGATACCGCACGGCGACGATGCACAGGTCGTCGAGATCCCGCGGCGGGGCGGCGGCCCAGGCATCCGCGGGTCCTTCGCGGAACCGCTCGCGCGGTCCGCCGAGTTGTTCGAGGACGGTGAATTCCGAAGCGCCGCGGCCGGTTTCGGTCAGCACAGCGGCCAGCGCCGCCGGTGTGCCGGCGTCCCGGCACAGCACCACCGCCTGCCCGCCGCGGCGCACCGCGGTGTGCACCGGTGCGGTCACCAGGCTGATGATCTCGGTGTCCTGGAGATTCCACCCCATCCGGGCACACGCCAGCGTCACCGAGGACACATGCGGCAGCACCCGCACCTGCTCGGCGCCGTGAATCCGGATCAGGGCGCCGCCGATGCCGTGCAGCAACGGATCACCACTGGCCACAATGTGGATGCGCTCGGCCGGCTCGTCGTCGAGAAGGCTCTGCAGCGCCGGCAGCATCGGGCTTGGCCAGGCCTGCCGGGGCGCGGTGACGGTGTCGTCGAGCAGGTCGAGCTGGCGTCGCGCGCCGTAAACGACGGTGGCGCTGCGCAATTCCAGCCGGGAGGCCTCCGACAGGCCGGCCATCCCGTCCGCGCCGATGCCGACGACGATGAGGCGCGCCGTCATCGGGGCATCCTGCGCCACAGCGCCTGCGGCAGCAGCTTCATCCCGAAGAACATCGGCCGCAGCGCCCACGGCACCCACACCGTCCGGCGGCCCTTGGCCAGTGCCCGCGCGGTCGCTTCGGCCACCTGGGCCGGTGTGCTGGACAGCGGCGCGGGATCCATGCCCGTCGTCATCCGGCCGATCACGAAGCCGGGCCGCACGATCAGCAACTGGATTCCGGTGCCGTGCAGGGCGTCCGCCAGGCCGCTGGCGAACCCGTCCAATCCGGCCTTGGCGGAGCCGTAGACGTAGTTGGCCCGGCGCACCCGGACGCCGGCCACCGAGGAGAACACCACCAACCGGCCGCTACTTGCGGCGCGCATCGCGTTGGCGAGCACCGTCAAGAGGCTCACCTGCGCGACGTAATCGGTGTGAATGATCGCCACCGCGTGCGCGGGATCGCTCTCGGCGCGGGCCTGGTCGCCGAGGATGCCGAAGGCGAGCACCGCGGTCCCGATCGGTCCGTGCTCAGCAATGAGGCGGTCGACCAGTGGGCCGTGCGAGGCCAGGTCGTCGGCGTCGAACTCGCATGCGTGCACGGCCGCTGCACCGGCGGCACGCACCGCGGCCACCTGCTCGCCGAGGCGCTCGGCACCCCGGCCGGCCAGCACCACGGTGGCCCCGGGGGCCAGCCGGGTGGCGAGTTCGACGCCGATCTCGCTTCGGCCGCCGAAAATCACCACCGGGCCGGCTGTGTCCTCCATGGCTGTGATTATTCCCTGCGCTAACTTGGACCTTGATGTCCACTGCCCGGCTGACCAGCGATGCACTCGAGTTCCTCACCGAACGCCATCTGGCGATGCTCACCACCCTGCGCGCCGACGGCTCCCCGCACGTGGTCGCCGTCGGCTTCACCTTCGACCCGGACACCCACATCGCGCGGGTGATCACCAGCGACGGCTCGCAGAAGGCGGTCAACGCCGAACGCAGCCATGTCGGCGTGCTGTCGCAGGTCGACGGCGGGCGCTGGCTGTCGCTGGAGGGCATCGCCCAGGTCAATCGGGAGCCTGACGCCGTGCGCGACGCCGAGGTCCGCTACGCCCAGCGCTACCGCACGCCCAAGCCCAATCCGCAGCGCGTGGTGATCGAGGTCCTCGTCAAGCGCGTGCTCGGGTCCTCGACCCTGCTGGACCACACTGCTGATTAGGACAGGGCCGACTAGATAGCCACCACCGTCAGATCGTGCGGGCGGTTGTTGACCGACTCGGCGCCGTCGGCCGTGACGATCACGATGTCCTCGATCCGGGCCCCCCATTTGCCGGACAGGTAGATCCCCGGCTCCACACTGAACGCCATTCCCTCGGCGAGTGGGATGTCGTTGCCGGCGACGATGTAGGGCTCCTCATGCACCGACAGCCCGATGCCGTGCCCGGTGCGGTGCACGAAGTACTGCGCCAGGCCCACCTCGGCCAACACGTCGCGGGCGGCGGCGTCGATCTGCTCGGCCGTCGCACCCGGGCGCACCGCGGCCACCGCGGCGGCCTGCGCCCGTTGCAGCACCGCGTACCGCTCGGCGACCTCGGCGGTCGGTTCACCGAGGCTGTAGGTGCGGGTGCAGTCGGAGTTGTATCCCGGTTCGACCGGGCCGCCGATGTCGACGACGACGACATCCCCGGCTTGGAGCACCCGATCCGAGCACTCGTGATGCGGGTCGGCGCCATGCGGCCCGGATCCGACGATGACGAAGGCCGCCTCCGAATGACCCTCGGCGACAATGGCTTCGGTGATATCGGCGGCGACCTGCGCCTCGGTGCGGCCGGGCTTGAGGAATTGCGGCACCATCGCGTGCACGCGGTCGATGGCGGCGCCGGCGGTGCGCAACGCCGCGATCTCGCTGGGGTCCTTGACCATTCGCAGCGCGGCCAGCACGCCGGTGGCCAGCACCGGCACCACGCCGAGCACATCGGCCATCGGCAGCAGGTGCAGCGCCGGCATCGAGTCGGTGACCGCGATCGCCGCCGGCGCCCCGCCGAGAGCTTCGGCCACCAGCCGGTAGGGGCTCTCGCCGTCCACCCAGTCCCACATGGTCAGCCCCAGGTCGCCGACGGCGGACTCCCGCAGTGCGGCAAGTTCCAGCTTCGGCACGATCATCGTCGGATCACCGGAGGCCGGGATCACCAGGGCGGTGAGCCGCTCGAAAGTCTGCGCGCGCGAACCGATCAGGTAGCGCAGGTCGTAGCCGGGGGTGATCACCAGACCGGCCAGGCCGGCCGCCCGGGCGCCGTCGGCCGCGGCGGCCAGTCGCCGCGCGTACACATCCTGGGGGAACCGCGCTGTCATAGGGGTCAGGCTAGCGTGGAGCCTTATGTCGGCACCGGTTCTGCTGCTCGACGGGGCCAGTATGTGGTTCCGGTCCTACTTCGGGGTGCCCTCCTCGCTGACCGCGCCGGACGGCCGCCCGGTCAACGCGGTTCGCGGGTTCATCGACAGCATCGCCACCCTGATCAACCGGGAGAAGCCCGGCCGCCTGGTGGTGTGCCTGGACCTGGACTGGCGCCCGGCCTGGCGGGTGGACCTCATCCCGTCCTACAAGGCGCACCGGGTGGCCGCAGAAGCCGATGAGATCGAGGATGCCGACACCGAGGAGGTTCCCGACGATCTGAGCCCGCAGGTCGACATGATCATGGAGATCCTGGCCGCCTACGGCTTCGCCACCGCCGGCGCCGAAGGCTACGAGGCCGACGACGTACTGGGCACCCTGGCGGCCGCCGAACGCCGCGATCCGGTCGTCGTGGTCAGCGGGGATCGCGATCTGCTGCAACTGGTCGGCGACGACCCGGTTCCGGTGCGGGTGCTGTATCTGGGCAAGGGGCTGTCGAATGCGACGACGTTCGGCCCGGCCGAGGTGTCCGAGAAGTACGGCGTTCCCCTGGACCGGGCCGGGGACGCCTACGCCGAACTGGCCCTGCTGCGCGGTGATCCGTCCGACGGACTGCCCGGCGTGCCGGGCGTCGGCGAGAAGACCGCAGCCACCATGCTGACCCGCTACGGCTCACTGGCGTCGATACTGGCGGCCGCCGCAGACCCGAAGTCCGACCTGCCCAAGGCTTTTCGGGCCAAGCTACTGGCGGCCGCGGACTACATCGAGGCGGCCCAACCGGTGGTGCGGGTGGCCCGCGACGCACTGGTGGAGCTCTACGCCGACGACGACCGGCTGCCGTTGCACGCGGCCGACCCGCAACGGGTGGCCGAGCTGGCCGAATGCTACGGCCTCAGCTCACCGATCGCCCGGTTGCAGAAGGCGTTGGACCGACTTACTTAGGACGCCCGACCTCGTAGGTGCCCTTGTCGTCCTGGAAGGTGACCGTCACCTGGCGCTTGGTGCCGTCGATGCTCACCTCGCAGGTGAAGTTGTCACCCTTCTTGACGGTCGGATTGGCGCCGTTGTTGCACTTGACGTCCTTGACGTTCTTGGCGCCGTATCCGTTGGACTCGTCGGTGAGGATCTGCTGCACACCCTGCTGGGCCTTGTTCACGTCCAGCTTGGTGGTGACGAAGAAACCGGGCTTCCAGAAGCCCAGGATCAGCACGGCCAGCAGCGCAACAGCGGCCAGCGCCCCGAGCAGGACACCGGCGGCCTTCATCGACTTCTTGCCGGCCTCCGGGCCACCGGGGACGCCGTAGGGGTTGTACTGCCCGGGCTGACCCGGGTACTGGCCCGGCTGGCCGGGGTACTGACCGGGCTGCGGGTACTGGCCGTACTGCGGCTGGCCGTAGGGGCCGGGCTGGCCGTACTGACCAGGCTGGACGGGCTGGCCATAGGGGTTGTACTCGGGTGCACCGGTCTGGGGCGCGCCGTACGGCGGTGCGGCCGGATAGCCCTGGGGCTGGCCGTACTGGTACTGCTGCGGGTAGGCCTGCGGCTGCCAGGCCGGCGTCTCGGACCCTGCCGGCTGTCCCCACACCGGGGGTTGCTCAGAGCCCTGAGCAGGCTGATCCTGACCCTGCCATCCAGTGGGGTCAGATCCCTGCGGTCCGCTCATCGTCTCTCCTCGTTCGCCGCTACCCAGTTCGCTGCTACCAGCTGGGCTGCATTCGCCGCCCCCACCGTAGCGTTTGGATCACCCTACCCGCTGTCAACAGCCACGACGCCGCGCCGGATGTCGTCGATCGCGCGTTTCGCGGCGGTGCGCACACTGCTCTCCGGAGCGGTGTTTCGCACCTGATCCAGCAGGTCGAGCACCTGACGGCACCAGCGCACGAAATCCCCCGCCGGCATCGGCGAGCCGTTGCCGGCGACGTCCGAGGCGTCCAGCGCGGCGGCAAGATTGCCGTTGGCCGCCCAGTGGTAGACGGCAGGCACGAAGCCCGGGTCGGGTTCGCGGGTCGGACTGAGCCGGTGGCGCTGCTCGTCGGCGCGCAACTGACCGGACAGCCGGCGGGTCTCGGCCAGCGCGCGGCGCACCGCCGGGGTCGGCATGTCAACGGCGTTGACCGGAGTGGGGCCGTCGCTGCCGCGGGTCTCGAACACCATCGCCGAGAGCGCCGCGGCCAACTCGGCCGACTTGAGTCCCTTCCAGACTCCGGTGCGCAGGCACTCGGCGACCAGCAGGTCGCTCTCGCTGTAGATCCGGGCCAGCAGACGTCCGGCATCGGTCACCGTCGGGACCCCGTCACCAACAGGAGTGTCACCAACAGAGATGTAGCCCCGCTCGCTCAACAGCGCCACGATCCGGTCGAAGGTGCGCGCCAGCGAGTTGGTGGCGGCGTTGACCTTCCCTCGGATCTGCTCGTTGTCACGCTCCACCCGCAGATAGCGCTCGGCGATGCGCACCTTGGCCTCCCGTCCGGCCACGTTGTGAGCCGGGTGGTGGCGCATCTGCTCGCGCAGTTTGAGCAACTCGGGATCGATGTCGGGATCCTCATCCCCGCTTGCCCGCCGCTTGCGAGGTCCGATGATCAGCCCCGCCCCGGCCGACCGCAGCGCCGAAGCCAGGTCGCGGCGCACCCTCGGCTGGCGGTGCTCGACCCGCTTGGGCAACGCCATCGAGCCCACCGGGCCGGCCGCACCGGGATAGTCGGCGGTGGAAATCCTTCCGGCCCAACAATCTTCGGTCAGCACCAGCGGGCGCGGATCATCGGCGTCCCGGGCCGGTTCCAGCACCACGGCCAGTCCGCCGCGACGGCCATGGGTGATGTTGATGATGTCGCCGCGACGCAATGCCGCCAGCGCCTCACCAGCGGCAGCCCGGCGCTGCAGCCTGGACGCCCGGGACTGCGAACGCTCACGCTCACCGATGCGGGCCCGCAGCCGGGCGTAGTCCAGAGCAGCCGGCTCGATCGCGTTCGCCTTACGGTCCCAATCCAGTTCGGCGGCGATCTCGTCGAGCATCTTCTCGCCGCGCTCGGCGCCTCGGACCAGTCCGACCACCGAGCGGTCCGCCTGGAACTGGGCGAAGGAACGCTCCAGTAGCTGGTGGGCCTGCTCCGGTCCCATCTGGCTGACCAGGTTGATGGTCATGTTGTAGGACGGTGCGAACGAGCTGCGCAGCGGGAAGGTGCGGGTCGAGGCCAGTCCGGCGATCTCGGTCGGCTCGACGGTCGCGTCGTGGGCGTTCCACAGCACCACCGCGTGGCCCTCGACGTCGATGCCGCGGCGCCCGGCCCGGCCGGTCAGCTGGGTGTACTCCCCCGGTGTGAGCGGCATGTGCTGTTCGCCGTTGAACTTGACCAGCTTCTCCAGCACCACGGTGCGCGCCGGCATGTTGATGCCCAATGCCAGTGTCTCGGTGGCGAATACCGCCTTCACCAGTCCGGCGGTGAACAGTTCCTCGACGGTGTGCCGGAAGACCGGCAGCATCCCGGCGTGGTGGGCGGCCAGACCGCGCAGCAGCCCCTCCCGCCATTCGTAGTAGTCCAGCACCTCGAGATCGGCGGCGGCCAGGTCGGCACACCGGCGGTCGATCACCTCGGCGATCCGGGCCTGATCCTCGGCGGTGGTGAGCTTGAGTGGACTGCGCAGGCACTGCTTGACCGCGGCGTCGCAGCCGGCCCGGGAGAAGATGAAGGTGATGGCCGGCAGCAGGCCCTCGCGGTCAAGGGTGGCGATCACGTCGGGTCGCGACGGCGGGCGGTAGAGGCCCCCGCCACCGCCGGGCCGGCCGCCCCGATTGGGTCCGCGCCGGCGGGGTTCCCAGTCGGTCAACCGTTCGGCTTCCCTGCGGTGGGCGATATGGCGCACCAGTTCCGGGTCGACCAGATGAGCCTTCAGCGGCCGGTCGCCGATGGACTCGTAGTCGAACAGGTCGAACATCCGCTTGCCGACAAGCACGTGCTGCCACAACGGGACCGGACGATGCTCGTCGACCACCACGGTGGTGTCGCCACGCACCGTCTTGATCCAGCCGCCGAACTCCTCGGCGTTGCTGACCGTCGCCGACAGGCTCACCAGTCGCACATCGTCGGGCAGGTGCAGGATCACCTCCTCCCAGACCGCACCGCGCATCCGGTCGGCCAGGAAGTGCACCTCGTCCATCACGACGTAGGACAGCGAACGCAAGGTGTCCGACCCGGCGTAGAGCATGTTGCGCAGCACCTCGGTGGTCATCACCACAACCGGTGCGTCACCGTTGATCGACTGGTCTCCGGTCAGCAACCCGATCTTGTCCGCGCCGTAACGGCGGACCAGGTCGTTGTGCTTCTGATTGCTCAGCGCCTTGATCGGCGTGGTGTAGAAGCACTTCTGCCCGGCCGCCAGTGCCAGGTGCACCGCGAACTCACCCACCACCGTCTTGCCGGCGCCGGTCGGCGCACACACCAGCACACCGTGTCCGCGCTCGAGCGCCTCACAGGCCTGCACCTGGAACGGGTCGAGCCGGAAGGTCAGGCCCGCGGTGAAGTCGGCAAGCTGGTCAGGTGATGTCGTCATGAGCCGCCACCGGATCCGGCGCCTCGATCGGCGCGGCCTGGTCGTCGGGGACCTCGATCCTGGCCTGCCGCTTGGCTTTCCGCTTGTCGTGGATGCGGGTGATCTGGATGGCGAACTCCAGCAGCACCGTCAGCGCCAGGCCGAGCGCCAGCATGGAGAACGGGTCCTGGCCCGGGGTGGCGATCGCCGCGAAGGCGAAGACGCCGAAGATCAGTCCGCGCCGCCAGGACTTGAGCTTGTCGTAGGTCAGCACCCCGACGACGTTGAGCATGACGATCATCAACGGAAACTCGAAGCTGACGCCGAACACCAGCAGCAGGTTCATCAGGAAGCCGAAGTAGCGGTCGCCGGACAACGCGGTCACCTGAACGTCGCTGCCCACCGTCAGCAGGAAGTGCAGCGCCTTGGCCAGCACCACGTAGGCCAGCAGGGCGCCGGCGACGAAGAGCGTGGCGGCCGACACCACGAACGCCACCGCGAACCGGCGCTCGTTCTTGTAGAGGCCCGGGGTGATGAAGGCCCACAGCTGGTGGAACCAGATCGGGCAGGCCAGCACGATGCCGGCACTCAGGCCCACCTTGAGCCGCAGCATGAACTGGTCGAACGGGGCGGTGGCCAGCAGCCGGCACCCGCCGTCGGGGCTGATGTCGGCCCGCGCCGAGGCCGGCAGCGCGCAGTACGGGTGCCGCAGCCACTCGCCGAGGCTCTCCACGCCGAACAGCGCGTGGCTGTACCAGACGAAGCCGACGATGGTGGTCAGGGCGACCGCCGCCATCGAAATCAGCAGCCGGGTGCGCAGTTCCCGGACATGGTCGACCAGGGACATGGTCCCGTCGGGATTGGTACGGGCCCGCCGTTGGCGGGGGTCCAGGCGGGAGAAGAGTTTGGGCGTCTGCACGGCGTTCACCTAGCGCCGTCGCCGGCGCCGCTGAAAGGGGTCGGACTCAGGCCGGGGGGTTCTGAACCGGCGGACTGACCGGCGCGTCGACCCGCTCGGAGGCGACCTGCTGGGCAGGCTGGGCCGGGGTCACCGGGGCGTCCGACTTGTTGTCGGCCTGCAGTTCCTTGACCTCGGATTTGAAGATCCGCATCGACTTGCCCAGCGAGCGCGCGGCGTCGGGTAGCCGCTTCGAACCGAAGAGCAGCACGAGCACCAGGATGAGAATCGCCCAGTGCCAGGGACTGAGAGCGCCCATTTCTTACCTCCAAAGGTCGTTTCGATGCTACCCCGGCGCTAGTCACCGAGGTCGGCGTAGGCGGCCAGTGCGCCCGCGGCGGCATTGCGGACGCTCTCGGCCAGCGATGCCGGCGCCAGCACCTGCACGTCCGCGCCGAACCCCAGGATCAGCCGGGTCATCCACTCGTCGGCCGCGTAGGTCATCGCGGCCTCGCAGTACCCGTCGGGCAGGTCACGGATGACGCGCATCGGAAAGTACTCCAGCATCCAGGCCGCGCGCGGGGCGATCCGCAGGGTCGCCGAGGGCAGCGACGGGTCGGCCTCGAACAGCGCCGTGCTGGGCGGGGCGTTGACCGCGGGCCGCGGTGGCGCCGACGGTTCGTGGAGTTCGTGGGCCTCGACGATGCGGTCGAAGCGGAACAACCGGACCCCCTCGGCCTCCCGGCACCAGGCCTCCAGGTAGCTGTGGTCGCCGACCAGCACCACCCGGATGGGGTCCACGATCCGATCCGACAGGGTGTCGCGGGAGGCCGAGTAGTACTCGATGCGCACTGCCCGGGAGTCCCGGATCGCCTCGCGGACCGTGGTGGCGGCTTCCGCCTCGATCGGCGCGGGCTCGTCCTCGGCGGCCACCGCGTCGTCGTCGACGACGGTGCCGGCGGCGGCCTCGATCTTGGCGATCGCGCTGCGCGCGGCGGTGGGGTCCACCACCCCCGGAATGTCGGAGAGCGCCCGCAGCGCGACCAGCAGCCCGGTGGCCTCGGTCGAGGTGAGCCGCAACGGTTCGTCCATCCCCGCCGAGAAGGTGACCGAGATGGAGTCGCCGGACAGCGCGAAGTCGATCAGGTCGCCGGGGCCGTAGCCGGGCAGACCGCAGATCCAAAGCTGATCGATGTCGACCTTCAACTGCTTGACGGTGACGCCGAGATCGGCCGCGGCCTTGGTGTAGCTGACCCGCGGGTTGGCCTTGAAATACGGGACCATGTTGAGCAACCGCACCAGGCGGGTGGAGACCGGGGTCATGCGTTCGCCCCGTTGAACAGGCCCTCGGCCTGAGCCGTCAGCCGGACGATCACATCGGCACGCAGTGACGCGGGTTCCAGGACGAGGGCGTCGACGCCGTATCCGGCGACCTCCCGGGCCAGCCAGTCCAGCGCCCCCACCTCCAGTTCGATGACATCCCCCTCACGTTCTCCGATCCGGCGACGCTCGACGACGCTGCCCAGTCGGCGCAGCGCGGTGGCGTGGCCGTCGGCGACCCAGACCAGCGCCCGTCCCCCGGTGGCCGCCCCGCCGCTGACAGCCGCGCCGATCGCCTGATTGACGATGGTGCGCAGATCGACCTCGGGCTTGTGGACTTTCCCTTGCGGCCCAACGGCTTTGACGTCGATGACGCGGGACAGCCGGAAGGTCCGGGTGGCATCACGGTTGACGTCGTGGCCGACCAGATACCAGCGGCCGCGCGCGGTGACCACGCCCCACGGCTCGACGGTGCGCACGGTGTAAGCCTCGGCCGGATTGGGGCGGTGCTGGAACTGAACGGCCTGCCGGGCGTCGATGGCGGCCATCAGCGCACCCAGAACGGCATCGGAACCACGCAGTCCGGCCGGACCGGCGCCGGTGCTGATCGCCACCTCACCGACCTCGTCGACGTCGATGCCGGCGGCCCGCAGTTTCAACACCGCGTTCTGCGCGGCGGTGATCCGTTCCGGTGACTCCCACAGTTTGGTGGCAACCGCCACGGCGGCCGCCTCGTCGGGGGTCAGGTCGACATCGGGCAGTGCGTAGTCGCTGTGTTTGATCCGGTAGCCCTCGACCGGATCGAAGCCGCTCGTCTTCCCGGTCTCCAGGGGAATGCCCAGATCCCGCAGTTCGCTCTTGTCGCGCTCGAACATCCGGGAGAACGCCTCATCGCTGGGACACTCGCCGTAGCCGATGACGCTGTCCCGAATCTTTTCGGCGGTCACGAAGCTGTGCGCGGACAGCAGGGCGATGACCAGGTTCATCAGCCGCTCGACCTTGGAGATTTTGGTGGCCACGAACGACAGATTAGGTCACATACTGGCGATGAGGCGCTTCACGCGCTCGTCACTGGACCGGAACGGGTCCTTGCACAGCACCGTGCGCTGCGCCTGATCGTTGAGCTTGAGGTGCACCCAGTCCACGGTGAAGTCGCGGCCGGCGTCCTGGGCGGCGGCGATGAACTCCCCGCGCAGCTTGGCCCGGGTGGTCTGCGGCGGGGTGTCGACGGCGGCCTCGATCTCCTCATCGGTGGTGACCCGCGCCGCGAGGCCCTTGCGCTGCAGCAGGTCGAACACACCGCGGCCGCGCTTGATGTCGTGATAGGCCAGATCCAGCTGCGCGATCTTGGGATCGGACAGCTCCATGTTGTAGCGGTCCTGGTAGCGCTGGAACAGTTTGCGCTTGATCACCCAGTCGATCTCGGTGTCGACCTTGGCGTAGTCCTGGCTCTCCACCGCGTCGAGCTGGCGGCCCCACAGGTCGACGACCTGCTCGAGCTGGGCGTTGGGCTCGCGGGACTGCAGGTACTCGTGGGCCCGGGCGTAATACTCCCGCTGGATGTCCAGGGCGCTGGCCTGCCGTCCACCGGCCAGCCGCACCGGGCGCTTGCCGGTCAGGTCGTGGCTGACCTCGCGGATGGCCCGGATCGGGTTGTCCAGCGAGAAGTCCCGGAACGGGATGCCGGCCTCGATCATCTCCAGCACCAGGGCGGCGCTGCCCACCTTGAGCATGGTGGTGGTCTCGCTCATATTGGAGTCGCCGACGATGACGTGCAGCCGGCGGTACTTCTCGGCGTCGGCGTGCGGTTCGTCGCGGGTGTTGATGATCGGGCGGCTGCGGGTGGTCGCGCTGGAGACGCCCTCCCAGATGTGCTCGGCGCGCTGGGACAGACAGAACGTCGCCGCCTTCGGCGTCTGCAGCACCTTGCCGGCCCCGCAGATCAGCTGGCGGGTCACCAGGAACGGCAGCAGCACGTCGGAGATCCGGGAGAACTCGCCGGCCCGCACGATGAGGTAGTTCTCGTGGCAGCCGTAGGAGTTGCCGGCCGAGTCGGTGTTGTTCTTGAACAGATAGATGTCGCCGCCGATGCCCTCGTCGACGAGCCGCTGCTCGGCGTCGATCAGCAGGTCCTCGAGGACCCGCTCACCGGCGCGGTCGTGGGTGACGAGCTGGAGCAGGTTGTCGCACTCGGCGGTCGCGTACTCCGGGTGGCTGCCGACGTCGAGGTACAGCCGGGCGCCGTTGCGCAGGAAGACGTTGGAACTGCGACCCCAGGACACCACCCGGCGGAACAGGTACCGGGCCACCTCGTCCGGCGACAGCCGGCGGTGACCGTGAAACGTGCAGGTGACACCGAACTCGGTCTCGATGCCCATGATCCTTCGCTGCACGGATCTGAGCCTACCGGCCGACGGGCGTGCGCCGGGGATTCCCGGTCCAGCAAAATCGGCGTGACCGCGCCCCGGTGCCGAAGGCAAAGCCGCACCGATCGTCGCGGTGCGGCGTGGTGGCTCCGTCTGATCAGGATGTCTTCACTAAGCTCGCGGCCGTGGACGCCAGTAACCGTGCCCCCGGTCCCCGGCTGTGGGTGTATCTGGCTGTCCTCGCCGGGGCCGGCGTCGTGGTGCTGAGTTGGATGGTTCCCGAACCGCCCGCACCGAAGAGAACCCCGGCGCAGCCTTACCAGCAGGTGTCCTACACGCGCTGCGCGGCACGGCAGCCGGCGCCCGGCTACGGCAGCCGTTCGACCAATGCCGCGCTGGCCAACGCCTGCCCAGACTGATCACGCCCGGGCCGCTTACGCCCCGGCCGATTACTCAGCGGGCTTGGCCGCCTCGGCTTCTTTCTTCTTCGGCTCGGCCTTCTGATCCGCCTCGGCCGGCAGCAATCCCTCCAGCGCGGCGCCGGTGATCCGCCGGAAGGCCCGCCGCGGACGACTGGCGTCGAGGATCGCGACCTCCAGCGTCGCCGGACCGAGCACCCGCGGCTCGGCCGCCGGCGTCGCGCTGCCCGCGGTGCTGGCGATCCCCGCGCGCAACGCACCGACCGCGATCCGCACCGCGTCAGCGAGTTCGGCGTTCTCGGAGTAGGACTCCTTGAGCGCGTTGATGATCGGCTCGGTCGTGCCGCCCATCACCACGAAGTGCGGTTCGTCGGCGATCGACCCGTCGTAGGTGATCCGGTAGAGCTCGGGCGCCTTGGTCTCGCCGAAGTGGGCGACCTCGGCCACACACAACTCGACCTCATAGGGCTTGGCCTGCTCGGTGAAGATGGTGCCGAGGGTCTGGGCGTAGACGTTGGCCAGCTGCCGCCCGGTGACATCGCGGCGGTCGTAGGCATAGCCGCGGGTGTCGGCGTACTGGATGCCGCCGCGGCGCAGGCTGTCGAACTCGTTGAACCGGCCCACCGCCGCGAACCCGACCCGGTCGTAGATCTCACTGACCTTCTGCAACGAACGCGACGGGTTCTCGGCGACGAACAACACGCCGCCGGCATAGGCCAGTGCGACCACGCTGCGCCCGCGGGCGATGCCCTTGCGGGCGAGCTCCGAGCGCTCCCGCATCGCCTGCTCGGGCGAGATGAAATAGGGAAAACTCACGCGTCAGCCCCCATCATGCGTCAGGCCCCATCATGCGTCGGCCCTGGGCGCTTCGTTGCTCGGCCCCTTGCCGGGCCCGAACTCGTCTGTGGCCGTTCGCCTTTCGATGACCTCGCGCGCCAGCCGCGCGATCCGGTCACCGGTGACTTCCTGCGCCCCGCCGGCGTCGATGAGCACCGCCGTCGGATAGATACCGCGGATCAGATCCGGCCCGCCGGTGGCGGAGTCGTCGTCGGCGGCGTCATAGAGCGCTTCGACGGCGACCTTGAGCGCCGTATCGGCATCGGACACCGATTGATACAGCTTCTTCATCGACGACTTGGCAAACAGCGAACCTGAGCCCACCGCCTGGTAGCCCTCGTCCTCGACGTGCCAACCGCCGGCGGCGTCGAACGAGACGATCCGGCCGGCCGCCACCGGGTTGGGGTCACCGAGGTCGTAGCCCACCAGCAACGGAAGTGCGACGAAGCCCTGCAGCGCCGCGCCGAGATTGCCACGCACCATGATCGCCAACCGGTTCACCTTGCCGGCGAAGGTCATCGGCAAACCTTCGAGCTTCTCGTAATGCTCGAGTTCGACGGCGTAGAGCCGCGCGAACTCGACTGCGAGAGCGGCGGTTCCGGCGATGCCGGTCGCGGTGTAGTCGTCGGTGATGTAGACCTTCTGGACATCGCGCCCGGCGATCATGTTGCCCTGGGTGGAGCGCCGGTCACCGGCGATGAGCACGCCGCCGGGATAGCGCAACGCGACGATCGTGGTGCCGTGCGGCAGTGCCTCCCCGGGCACGGATCCGGCAGCGCCGGCCGCGTGCGCCGAGGGCAGCAGTTCCGGAGCCTGCCGACGCAGGAATTCCGAGAAGGACGACAAGTCGACGGCGGCAGAACCGGTCAGGGGCCTATTACCGGTAAGGGGCGAAGTGAAGGAAAGGCGATCAGGGGACGACCAGCTCACTGGCCGCCCTTTTGGACATACGCGCGCACGAAGTCCTCGGCGTTCTCCTCGAGCACGTCGTCGATCTCATCCAGCAGATCGTCGGTCTCCTCGGCGAGTTTGTCGCGACGCTCCTGGCCGCCAGCCGCGTTGCCGGAGACGTCATCGTCCTCGCCGCCCCCGCCGCCGCGCTTGGTCTGTTCCTGAGCCATCGCTGCCTCCTGGTCTCGTCGGCGATCCCTGAATCCCGCCGGGCCGCCGTTTCCCACAGTACCGTCCGGGCCCGATAAGGACGCCTCGGACCGCCGGTCAGTTCGTCAGTTGTTCCACCAGCTCGGCGGCGCTGTTCACCGAGTCCAGCAGCGCGCCGACGTGGGCCTTGCTGCCCCGCAGCGGCTCCAGCGTGGGAATCCGCACCAGCGCCTCACCGCCGAGGTCGAAGATCACCGAGTCCCAGCTGGCGGCGGCGATGTCGGCGCCGAAGCGGCGCAGGCACTCGCCGCGGAAGTAGGCCCGGGTGTCTGTCGGCGGGTTCTCCACGGCATCGAGCACCTGCTGCTCGGTGACGAGCCGCTTCATCGAACCGCGGGCCACCAGCCGGTTGTAGAGCCCCTTGTCCAGCCGGACGTCGGAGTACTGCAGGTCCACCAGCTGCAACCGGGGAGCCGACCACTGCAGGTTCTCCCGGTTCCGGAAGCCCTCCAGCAGCCGCAGTTTGGCCGGCCAATCCAGCAACTCGGCACATTCCATCGGGTCGCGTTCCAGCAAATCGAGAACCTCGGCCCAGGTCTGCACGACGTGGGCGGCCCGCGGATCGGGATCGCGGGTCTCCAGCAGGGCGGCCACCCGTTCCAGGTACAGCCGCTGCAGTGCCAGTGCTGTGAGCTCACGCCCGTCGGCCAGTGCGACGGTGGCCCGTAGCGAGGGATCCCGGCTGATCACGTGGACGGCGTGCACCGGACGGGCCAGCATCAGGTCCGAGAGGTCGATTCCTTCCTGGGGCCCGTCCTCGATCAGGTCGAGCACCAGCGAGGTGGTGCCGACCTTGAGGTAGGTGGAGGTCTCGGCGAGGTTCGCGTCGCCGATGATGCAGTGCAGCCGCCGGTACTTGTCGGCGTCGGCGTGCGGCTCGTCGCGGGTGTTGATGATGCCCCGCTTGAGCGTGGTCTCCAGACCGACCTCGACCTCGATGTAGTCGGCCCGCTGGGACAGCTGGAACCCCGGCTCGTCGCCCGAGACGCCGATGCCGACCCGGCCGGAGCCGGTGACGACCTGCCGGGACACCATGAACGGGGTCAGTCCGGCGATGATGGCCGAGAACGGGGTCGAACGGCGCATCAGGTAGTTCTCATGGGTGCCGTAGGAGGCGCCCTTGCCGTCGACGTTGTTCTTGTAGAGCTGCAACCGCGCTGCGCCCGGGACGCTGGCGACGTGGCGGGCGGCGGCCTCCATCACGCGCTCGCCGGCCTTGTCCCAGATCACCGCATCCATCGGGTCGGTGACCTCGGGAGCGGAGTATTCGGGATGGGCGTGGTCGACGTAGAGCCGCGCGCCGTTGGTGAGGATCATGTTCGCCGCGCCGATCTCGTCGGCGTCCACGATCGGCGGCGGGCCCGACGAGCGCCCCAGATCGAAACCGCGGGCGTCGCGCAACGGGGACTCCACCTCGTAGTCCCACCGGGTGCGCTTGGCCCGCTGGATGCCGGCGGCCGCGGCGTAGGCCAGCACCGCCTGCGTCGAGGTCAGGATCGGATTCGCCGTCGGATCAGTCGGCGACGAGATGCCGTATTCCACCTCAGTACCGATGATCCGCTGCATTCCGACAGCGTATCCGGCCGGACGACCGGCGCAGACTAGGGTTTGGCCGTGATGAGCCGATCCCCCGCGCTCGACATCGGGTCCGCCGAAACCTGGTTCCTGACCAGAGGACTGCCCGCGGTGGTGCCGCGTTCGGCGCTGCTGCGCCGGCTCTGGAGCCGGAGCGCTCCGGCGCTGACCGCCCTCGCGGTGATCGCGGCGAATTCGATCCTGACCGTCGCGTTGTCCGGGTCGCACACCGTCGACATCGCCGGACGTCCGAATCTGCCCGAGGGTGTGGTCCTGGCGCTGTTGGTTCTGGTGCTGCCGGCGTCGGTGCTGGCCGGATGGCTGGTGTCGCGGATGGACTCGCCCACCCGGCGCGCGACGGCGGCCAGTGTCGCGATCGCGGTGATCGCCCTGGGCTCGGTGTTCGGCGGCCCGAGCCGGCGGATCGGGGTCAATCTGATCATCGCCGGGGCGTCCGTGGCAGTGGTCCTGCTGCTGACCGCAACCGGCTTCGGCTCGATCATCGGCTGGGCTGTCCGGCTCATGTTGTCGAACGTGGCCGCGATCGGTGCGATGTTCGTACGCGCGCTTCCGGTGGTGCTTCTGACCTTCCTGGTGTTCTTCAACACCCATGTGTGGTTGATGACATCGCTGATCTCCAGGGACCGGCTGTGGCTCGGCATGGGGTTCCTGTTCGCGATCGCGGCGTCCTTCCTGGTGTCGACCACGCTGGAACAGGTCCGGCCGCTGCTGGAATCGGACAATCCGGTGCCCGAGGAAGCCAGGCGATTGCGGGGAACGCCGTTCGAGGGCGTGCCCGATCCGGGGCACGCCGATGCGCTCAGCTTCCGGGAACGGGGCAACGCCGTGTTCGTGGTGGCCTTCAGCCAGTTGGTCCACGTCGTGACCGTCGCGGTGATGACCGGGATGGTCTTCCTGGTGCTGGGGCTCATCCTGATCAGTCCCGAAGTGCTCAACGCATGGACCCGGGGCAGCGGCCGGTCCGATGGCGAATTCGCGGGAATGATTCTGCCCGTGCCGGATTCGTTGATCCAGACCACGATGCTGTTGTCCGCGATCACCGTGATGTACCTGGCGGCCAAGGCCGCCACCGACAAGGAGTATCGGTCTCAGTTCATCGACCCGATGCTTCAAGATCTGCAACGCAACCTGATCGCCCGGGCGCGTTACCGGGCGGCCCGAGACGAGGAGTCCGCATGACTGGTTCTGGAAGCGACGTCTTCGCCAAGCGCTACGGCGAGGTATTGCTGGTCCGGATGAGCGAGCACGGGCCGGAAGCCACGGTGTACAACACCTTTCCGCTCAATGACTGCCCGGCCGATCTGTGGGACGCCCTCGATGCCGATGCACTGGCCCGGGAGTACGGCGCGGCGGCGGCCCTGCTCAACGGCCCGCGCTACTGGCTGATGAGCGGTATCGAGAAGCAGGCCGGCGCCCCGCAGCCGACCCGCAGTTTCGGCGGCATCGAGATGATCGAGCAGGCGACCGTGGCTCTGTCGTCGAACAACCCGGCCCCGTATTCGGTGAACCAGGTGGACCGCAGGGCGAAGTTCACCTTCGCCGCCGGCCGGCCGGTCTTCGAACTCGTCGACGCCGACGGGCGGCGCTGGGTGATGCAGACCTGGAGCCAGGTCGCTGACAAGACCCTGACGCTGGACGACCTGCCCGGCCTGGCCGCCCGGCTGCACCTGCCGGACGGCTGGCGTTACGAAACCCGAACGCTGACAGCGCCTTTGGTGGTCGACACCACCGAGCGCAAGGCGCACGTGTTACAGGACGAACTGACCAACAGCTACTCGCTGCAGTTCTAGCGGTACTGGCCCCTAGAGGTACTGGCCCCTAGAGGTACTGCCCCAGGTTCGACTCGGTGTCGATGGCCCGGCTCGCACTCGAACTCTTGCCGGTGACCAGGGTGCGGATGTAGACGATCCGCTCGCCCTTCTTGCCCGAGATCCGTGCCCAGTCATCGGGATTGGTGGTGTTGGGCAGGTCCTCGTTCTCGGCGAACTCGTCGACGATCGAGTCCAGCAGGTGCTGGATGCGCAGACCGTGCTGCCCGGACTCCAGCACCGACTTGATCGCGTACTTCTTGGCCCGGTCCACCACGTTCTGGATCATCGCGCCGGAGTTGAAGTCCTTGAAGTACATCACCTCTTTGTCGCCGTTGGCGTAAGTGACCTCAAGGAAGCGGTTGTCGTCGATCTCGGCGTACATCCGCTCGACGACCTTCTCGATCATCATCTTGATGCACAGCCCGCGGTCGCCGCCGAACTCGGCGAGATCGTCGGCGTTGACCGGCAGATTCTCGGTGAGGTACTTGGAGAAGATGTCCTGCGCCGCTTCGGCGTCCGGGCGCTCGATCTTGATCTTCACGTCGAGGCGGCCGGGCCGCAGGATCGCCGGGTCGATCATGTCCTCACGGTTGGAGGCACCGATCACGATGACGTTCTCCAGGCCCTCGACGCCGTCGATCTCGCTGAGCAACTGGGGCACGACGGTGGTCTCCACATCGGAGCTCACGCCGGTGCCGCGGGTGCGGAAGATGGAGTCCATCTCGTCGAAGAACACGATCACCGGGGTGCCTTCGGAGGCCTTCTCGCGGGCCCGCTGGAAGATCAGCCGGATGTGCCGTTCGGTCTCGCCGACGAACTTGTTGAGCAGTTCCGGGCCCTTGATGTTGAGGAAGTAGGACTTGGCCTCGCGGGCGTCGTCGCCGCGGACCTCGGCCATCTTCTTGGCCAGCGAGTTGGCGACGGCCTTGGCGATCAGCGTCTTGCCGCAACCGGGCGGGCCGTAGAGCAGCACGCCCTTGGGCGGGCGCAGCGAGTACTCCCGGTAGAGCTCCTTGTGCAGGAACGGCAGTTCCACGGCGTCGCGGATCTGCTCGATCTGACGGGTCAGACCGCCGATGTCGCTGTAGGCGACGTCCGGGACCTCTTCGAGGACGAGGTCCTCGACCTCGGCCTTGGGGATCCGCTCGAAGGCATAGCCGGCCTTGCTGTCGACCAGCAGCGAGTCGCCGGGGCGCAGCTTGCGCGGCCGCCAATCGTCGTCGAGGGCGTCGGCCACCTCGGGCGAGATGTCCTCGGCGGCCCGCAGCGGCTCGGCCAGCCAGACGATGCGCTCCTCGTCGGCGTGGCCGACGACCAGGGCGCGGTGCCCGTCGGCGAGCACCTCGCGCAGGGTGCTGATCTCCCCGACCGCCTCGAAGTTCCCGGCCTCGACCACCGTCAGCGCCTCATTGAGCCGGACCGTCTGGCCCTTCTTGAGCGTCTTGGTGTCGATATTGGGCGAGCAGGTCAACCGCATCTTGCGACCGGAGGTGAAGACGTCCACGGTGTCGTCGTCATGGGCCCCGAGCAGCACGCCGTAGCCGCTGGGCGGCTGACCCAGCCGATCGACCTCCTCACGCAGCGCCAGCAGCTGCTGACGGGCGTCCTTGAGGGTGTCCATCAGCTTGGCGTTGCGCGATGCCAGCGAGTCGATCCGGGCCTCCAGCTGCTGGACCTCGCGGGGGCTGCGCTGAGCGCCCACCGAATTCTGCAGCTGCTCGCGCAGCAGTGCCGCCTCACGGCGCAACCGCTCAAGCTCGGCGGTCTCGTCGTCGTCACGGCCACCGGCAGCTTCAGAACGATGTGACTCAGTCATAAACGGCTCCTTCCGCGCATCTGTATCTGATGCGGTTGGATACCCCAACGCTACCGGCGATTAGACCATCATGGGCGTCCGGAGAATTTCGACACTCTGACATCCATCTCACTCCTCCCCGCCTCGTCCCTCGGCGGCATCGTCGAATCGACCGCGACATCGCTGTTAACCTCGACCAAGACCCGGGCCGATCGAGAGGACTCCCGTGACCCAGAAACTCCTCGCCACAGCCGTGGCGGCCGCCGCGATCACCGCCGGCGCCGCTGCGGGAGCGGTATCGATCACGCCGATCGCTTCGCCCTCAATCGCGCCGATGGTGTTCGGCGTACCCCTGCCCCTGGACCCGGCCGCCGATCTGCCCACCGCCGATCAGCTCACCGGCATTCTGACCAGCCTGGCCGACCCGGGCGTGCCGTTCGCCGCCAAGGCCTACCTGGTCGAGGGCGGTATCGGCCGGCTGGAGGCGCGCGCCGCCGACGGGCTGATGCAGAAGGCCGTCGCCAAGGGGCAGGTGCCGCTGACCTTCGCGGTGAGCAGTATCGCCCCCGCCGGTCCGGGTGCTGCGAGCGCCAACGTCACCGGCACCGGTCCGGCCATGCCGTCGGTCACCAAGAACATCACCTTCGTCGACCAGGGCGGGTGGAAGATCTCCCGCATCTCGGCGACGGCGGTGCTGTCGATGTTCAGTTCCTGACGAAGGCCTGAAGCGGCCGTCGTATGGCTGTCCTGATCCGCACGGCGGCCGCGCTGGCGGTGCCGGCACTGGTACTTGCCGGCTGCGCACCCCACCAGCAGACGGCCTCGACCTCCTCGCCACCGTCTCCGGTGACCACTCGGCCGGCCGATCCGGTTCCACTGCCTGCCGCCGAGGCGCTGGCCGACCTGATGAACCGGCTGGCTGACCCGGCAGTACCCGGTGCCGAGAAGCTGCCACTGCTGCAGAACGGCGCCGCGCCGGACGTCATCACGCTGGACCGGTTCAGTGCGGCATTGCGCGACGGGGGTTACGACCCGGCGGTGTTCACAGTGACCGACGTGCGCGGCGCCGACAAGCCCGGGGACGCGCTGGCCATGGTGACGGTGCGCACCACCGATCCCGCCAAGCCCGGCGCGTTCTCCTTCCCGATGGAGTTCCGCGCCGGTGCGGGCGGATGGCAGCTCACCCGGAAGACCGCCGAGATGCTGCTGGCGTTCGGCCCCTGATGTGGATCAGCTGGGTCGCTTAGGCCAATGCGTGAACTCGTGATTTCCCATCACGATGCGGATGCTGTTGAGGCCGAACAGATCTGGCGGCCGGCTTGGGGCCCGCCTCGTCCGAACCACCGGTCGTCGTATCGGTGTTGCCCCCGGGGATCGTCTCGCCGCCTGCGGCGTTCCTAGCCGAGGCGCTGGTGTTGTCGTCCCCGACGGGCGCCCGGGCAATCGAGGCGCCGGGACCGACGGACGCGCCCGCCGGCGCCGGGGGAAACTTGGGGTTGACGATGGCCTGGCTGGTGGCACCGGTCACGCCGGACACCAAGGTCCGCACGCTCGCGATGAAAGGATCGTCGGGGTCCCCGGTCGCTACGCCAGGGCCGACGGTCAGGTTAACCAGGTCCCCGACGAGCCCGGTCGGCCCGAGCAGACCCTGGACCACGGTGTCGAAGGCGAGCTCGATGTTCGGCAACGCCCCGATCGCATCGCCGAACGTCGTCGTCAGGGACTTGCCGAGGTAGACGGCGCTACTGATGGCCTGCTGAACGAGGGCTACCCCCACGGCGGGCAGCAAGGGCAGTCCGGCGGTGATCCTCGTGGTGAGATTCGTGAGAATGTACGTCGCGGCGCCCAAAGCCTCACCGACGCCGTCGGCGATCGGAGTGACGATCGTGTTGAGGATCGCCCGGAAATCCGGCGTACGGCCGGCGACCAGGTCGGCGACGATCTGGACCGCGGCGAACGGAACGGCGAATGCCGCGGCACCCACACCGCCGACCAATCCAGACAGCCCCAGGACCGTAGCGTCGAGGTAGCCCGACACGTTGGTGGCCAGCGCGGATGTCAAGGGAAACCCGCCGACCGCCGAGGTGGTCACCGTGTCCAAGGGCGGAGTTGTCCACGGCTGCGTGCCAGCCGTGTCCTGGAAATTCTTAGTGGTGTAGGACCAGCCGCCGAGCAGTTGCGGAATCCAGCCCAGCGGAGCAGCCGCACCTTGGCCAATCACGTACAGGGTGGGGTGGGGGGGGATCTCACCGGGCTCCTGCGGGATCACCAGGAGCACTTGGCCCTGCAAGTACGGGAAGTCCCCGGTGGCCGTAGCAAAGAGGTAGTTGGTGCCGAGGTTCAGGCTGCCGACGAGCTCGGAAATCGGATTGACCCACGTCAACTGCACGTCGGCGGTCACCTTACGCAGCGAATGGTCAATTTCCGGCGCAACGATCGGGGTCGCCGCGATGGCCGCGACACCCGCGAGGGCCACACCGGCAGCCATCTGTGAGCGGATTGAGATTTCCATTTTTCGTCTTCCCCCCAGTGCGGTTTGCACCTGACGGAGATCAACTTACCTGAGAGAAACCGAGTGTCTTTGTTAGGATTTCTTAGGTTTGTCGCCACGGCGACGGCCGAAAAGGGGAGGAAAACTCGACATGGCCATGCTCGTCAGATTCTTAACGGCACTTCCGGTCGCCGCTGCGGTGGTAGTCGCGCCCAACGCCGCCAGCGTCGCCTGGACGCCCACCGCGGCCAGCGCGCCATTCGATCCCCCCCGCACCGCCGGCGACCATCTTTGAGGTCGGTGGCGCGGGCTGGGAGACCCTGGATCAGACCATGATGAAAGCCATTCTGGGCTACCGATACGACGTAAGCGGCAACACGTTCGTCAACATCCCGTGGCCCGCCTACCTGGGGAACCTGGGCGAAGGGGTGAAACAAGCTTCCGACGATCTGTACGCACAGATCGGCACAACCGGTGGCCCCGAGGTCGCGATCGGTCTGTCGGGCAGCACCTTCGTGATAAACGAGGTCATGCGGCGGCTCGGCAACGATCCCCACCCCCCCGCGACACCGCAGCAGATCACCTTCGTCGCCGTCGGCGACGGAGAGCGAGGACTGCTTCCGGCAATCGCGGCCCTGTTCGGCCCGAATCTGCCCCTCGTCAACTACACGGTTCAACCGATCCCGGTGACGCCGTACAACATGATCGTGGTCACGGGTGAGTACGACGGGCTGTCGGACTGGCCGGACCGGCCATGGAATCTGCTGGCCGACGTCAATGCTTGGCTCGGCAGTCCCGCCGTCGAAAACTATGGCTATATCCACTGGGATTCGATCCTCAACAGCCTTGACGCGGTGCCGGCTGAGAACATCTCCACCGAGGTCAACGCCAAGGGCGGTACGACGATCACCTATCTCGTCCCCACGCCGGAGTTACCGCTGCTGTATCCGTTGCACGCGATGGGTGTGCCCCAGGCCGCCATAGACGTACTGAACTCGGTGCTCAAACCTCTCGTCGATGCCGGCTACAGCCGCAACGACCCGACCTGGTTCAAAGACCTGACCGGCGCCAATGCCGTGGTCACCCCGCAGGCGTCGGCGACGACGCCGGCCGCGGCTCCGGTGGCGCCGGCAACCGTTGATGCGCCCACAGTGGAACTGCCGAAGGAGCCGTCTGCCGTCGCTTCGGTCGCCGTCGGCGCGGCACCCTCCAGATCAGCGGCGAAGCGCGTCGCAGCCAGAGCGACGTCGGCCCCAGCGACGATCACCACGGCGGCCAAGCCGGCCGAAACCCGCCGTGCAACCACCGTTCGGGCGGGGGCGGCTGCCACGCGCTAGTCGGACCCGCCAGGCAACGACTCATCTGCCACCTCCACGGCCATCAGCTTGCGCTTCTTGCGCAGCGGGGTCGGCGTGACGGTGCCGGGCGCCAATCGGCGCGCGGAGATCAGGAAGGCGGTGTGGCCGCGCATGCTGTGCTGCGGGCGCACCGCCAGGCCCACCACGTCCCAGCCGCGCTGCAGCGACTCCCAGGACCGCGGCTCGGTCCAGCACTGCTGGGCACGCATTGCCTCCACCACGCGGGACAACTGGGTGACCGTCGCCACGTAGATGATCAGCACGCCGCCGGGCACGAGCACCCGGGCCACCGCGTCGAGGACGTCCCACGGCGCCAGCATGTCCAGCACCACCCGATCGACCGACGCCTCGGCGAGGTCGGTGTCGGCCAGGTCTGCCAGCACCAGCCGCCAGTTCTCCGGTTCGGCGCCGAAGAAGGTCGCGACGTTACGCCGGGCGTGCTCGGCGTGGTCGTCACGGACCTCGTAGGAGATCACCTCGCCGTCCGGCCCGACGGCGCGCAGCAGCGAACAGGTCATCGCACCGGATCCGGCGCCGGCCTCCAGCACCCGCGCGCCGGGAAACACGTCGCCCTCGTGGATGATCTGCGCGGCGTCCTTGGGGTAGATCACCTGGGCGCCGCGCGGCATGGACATCACGTAGTCGACCAGCAGCGGGCGCAGCACCAGGAAGGCGTCGCCGTTGGTGGCCTTGACCACGCTGCCCTCGGGCGCACCGATGGCCGCATCGTGGGAGACGATCCCGCGGTGGGTGTGGAACTCGCCGCCGGGTGTGAGGACCATCGTGTAGTGACGGCCCTTGGCGTCGGTCAGTTGCACCCGGTCGCCGACGGCGAAGGGTCCGGTCCGGCGGGGTGCTTCCGATGGGGTCACAGCCGTTCAGCCTAGGCTCGCCCCTGTGAGGGGCTGCTACTACCGCCGACTCGGCGAGGACGACGGCACGTCGGTGTTCGCTTCCACCGACCACACCCGCAGCAACTGGACGCCCGAAATCCAGCATGGCTCACCGCCTTTGGCGCTGCTGACCAAGGCCGTCGAGGAGGCCCTGTCCAGATCCGGGCCGCCCGGGATGCGGATCGGCCGGCTGAATCTGGACATCCTCGGCGCCGTCCCGGTCAGTGAGGTCGCCGTGCGCGCCTGGACCGAACGCCCCGGCAGACGCATCTGCCTGATGGCCGCCGAGATGACCGAATCGGGCGGCGGCCGTCCGGTGGCCCGGCTGACGGCGTGGGCGCTGGCCACCGCCGACACCACCGATGTGGCCGTCGACCGGTACCCGCCGCTGATCGAGGGCGACACCGCCCCGGTGGCGTGGCAGTGGAGCGAGACCGGCGGATACCTCGACACCGTGCAGTGGCGGCCACAGCACGGCGAGTCGGCCGGCGCCGCGGTGTGGTGGCTGCGGCCCATGGTGGGACTGGTCGACGACGAGCCGACCACCGCCCTGCAGAGGCTGGCCATGGTGGTAGACAGCGCCAACGGCATCGGCGGGGTGCTGGATCCGGAACGGTTCGTCTTCATGAACACCGACACCACGGTGCATCTGCACCGGCTGCCGTCCGGTCAGGACTTCGCCGTGCGGGCGCGCGGGTCGATCGGTCCCGACGGGATCGGGGTCACCACCGCGGAGATCTTCGACACGCAAGGCTTCGCCGGAACCTGCGCGCAGACGCTGCTGGTGCAGCGGCGCTGAATTACAGGGTGCTGGTGAGGTAGGCGACCGCAACGCCCAGACCGGCGGCGAAGACATCCTCACCGATCGCGATCGGCCGGTCGTTGCCGCCGTTGGCGGCGACCAGCCGGGTGCGGGCCGCGTAGCCGCCGATGGTGCCGAGCACCGCCCCGATCATCCCGGCGCCCAGGCTGCTCCACTTGTAGCCCCAGGTGGTGCCGAGCACCGCACCGGCGAAGGCGCCGGTCACCAGGCGGGCCAGGAACTGCGGCGCCGTCTTGCGGCTCGGCATGGACTCCATCTGGTCGCTGATCAGCTCGATCACCGCCAGCACCGTCAGCACCGCGACGGTGGCCCAGTGACCCATCCAGGACGCCCAGGTGCCGTCGAGGTTGATCCAGTGCAAAAAGGCCGCCCAGGCGACGACAGCGGGCGCGGTGAAGGTCCGCAGGCCCGCGACCACCCCGATCAGCAGGGCCAGCAAAAGAACGAGCGCGTGCGTCATGGCTCCGGACGCTAGCACGGCGCTACGGCGCGACAGTGCTCAGAAGCGGCAGAACCGGACGTCGGAGGCCAGGATCGCCTTGGCGCCGATGGCGGCCAGCTCATCCATGATGGCGTTGACCTGCCGGCGCGGCACCAGCGCTCGAACCGCCACCCAGTCCGGGTCGGCGAGCGGGGCGATGGTCGGCGATTCCAGACCAGGGGCGATCGCGACGGCCTGGTCGAGCACCGAACGCGGGCAGTCGTAGTCGAGCATCAGGTACTGCTGACCGAAGACGACGCCCTGGACGCGCGCGGCCAACTGGTCGCGCGCGGCGTCCTCGACGGCGCCGTCACGTTCGATCAGCACCGCCTCGGAATCGCACAGCGGCTCACCGAAGGCCGCCATGTTGTGCAGGCTCAGGGTGCGCCCGGAGCCGACCACGTCGGCGATGGCATCGGCGACGCCGAGTTGCACGGAGATCTCCACGGCGCCGTCCAGACGGATCACGGTGGCCGCGATCCCCTTGGCTGCCAAGTCTTTCCGCACCAGGTTCGGATAGGCGGTGGCGATCCGCTTGCCTGCCAGGTCCCCCACCGTCCAGGACTTCCCCGACGGTGCCGCGTAGCGGAAGGTGGATGAGCCGAAGCCCAGGGCGAGCCGCTCACGGACCGGGGCGTCGGACTCAGCCGCCAAATCTCGGCCGGTGATGCCGAAGTCGAGCTGCCCGGAGCCGACGTAGATGGCGATGTCCTTGGGACGCAGGAAGAAGAACTCGACGCCGTTGACCGGGTCGACGACGGTCAGATCCTTGGGGTCGGTGCGCCGGCGGTACCCGGCCTCGGACAGGATCTCGGCGGCAGGTTCGGACAGCGCGCCCTTGTTGGGCACCGCGACACGCAACATTTCGATGTCCTACAGCTTCCGGTAGACGTCGTCGAGACCCAGGCCGCGGGCGATCATCAGCACCTGCGTCCAATACAGCAGCTGACTGATCTCCTCGGCCAGCGCCTCGTCGGTCTCGTGTTCGGCGGCCAGCCACACTTCACCGGCCTCTTCGATGATCTTCTTTCCGAGGGTGTGGACGCCGGCATCCAGAGCCGCCACGGTGGCGCTGCCGGCCGGACGGGTGCGGGCGCGCTCGCCCAACTCGGCGAACAACTCCTCGAAGGTCTTCACGGCCTGCGATTGTTCCACGCGGACTGCACGCGAGTCACGGCGGTTTCGCCCGCGGGCCTTTCCTGCCCTCTCAAACCTCGCCTACCCGGCGCGACGCACCCCGTGGTCGAGCAGTGCGTCGAGTTGCCCGAGCATCCGATCGGCACGCACCCGGTCGGGGTGCAGTCGCCGGCTGACCTGGAAAGCGGCCCCCCACAGCACGCCGGTCAGGGTGTCGGTGAGCCCGTCGGTGTCGACGTCCGGACCCAGTTCCTGACGTTCGATGGCGGCGGCGACGGCGTCGCGGACGAACCGGTCGATGATCGCCGCGGGGTCGCGGTCCAGTGGCGCATGCCGGGCCTCCATCGCCGACTGCACCAGGAAACCGGCCAGAGCGGGGTCGGCGTCCTGGCCGCGGAAGGCCACCCGGACGAACTCCAGGACCTGTTCTCCCAAGTCGGGTGCGGCCGCAGCGATTCGCACGGCGTCCAGAACGATGTCGCCGGCCCGTGCCACGACTTCCCCGTAGAGCGCCGACTTGCTGGGAAAATAGATGTTGATGGCGGGGCGGGTCAGTCCGATCTCCACCGCGATCGCCTGGAACGTCGCCGCCTCGTAGCCGGATTCGGCGAAGATCCGCCGGGCGGCCTGCAGGATCCGCTCGCGGGTCACCGCGGAATCGCTGGCAGGCGGACGCCCCCGGCGCCGTGCCGTGGCCCGCAGGCTGTCAGTCATGGCCTGGTAGTTCCCCGTCGGGACCAGATCAAAACGTGACGGGCTGCAACTCCTGGTAGATCGCCCGCAAACGGGCCACATCCACCCCGGACAGCGAGGTGATGTGCCGGCGGCGGGCACTGGCCGGCACCTCGACGTCGTTGGGCACCACCAGAACCGGGCATCCGGCGTCCTCGGCGGACAGCGTTCCGGTCACCGAGTCCTCGACGGCCAGGCACTGCGCCGGTTCGAGGCCGAGCAGGACCGCGGCCCGGCGGTAGGGGTCGGGGGCAGGTTTGCCGTAGGCCACCTCGTCACCGCACACACTGGCGGTGAAGTAATGCCGGCCGATGCTGTCGAGCGCGGATTCGGTCAGTCCGCGCCGGGTGTTGGTCACCAGGGCCATCGGCACGGCCTCGGCGTGCAGGGCGTCGAGCAGTTCGCGGGCGCCGTCGCACCAGGGCAGCCCGGCTTCGAACAACTCTCCGGTGATGACGTGCAGCCAGTCAGCGGTGGCGGCCATATCGGCCGGGTCCTGCTCGAGACCGAGGTCTGAGTAGACGATCTTCATGACGCTCTCCGCGGAGCCGCCCACGGTGGACTCCCGCACCTCGGGAGTCATCTCGGAGCCGAACTTCGCGTACAGCTTCTGCATCGCGATGTCCCAGAGCTTCTCGGAATCGACCAGCGTGCCGTCCATGTCGAAGAGGACGGCTTTCATGCCGACCATGATCGCATGGGCGCTCAGCGACTAGTTCGTCGCTGGCGGCTGTGGCTGGTAGGGGTCGTACCACCACCAGTCGGCGCGTTCGCCGAGTGGTCCTCGGCAGGGCGGGACATCCGGTGGGGGCCCGGTGGGTGGTCGT
>MTBK01019146.1_pt1 | contig 39067 bp, 35 predicted proteins | sample 1535981 | NCBI WGS metagenome assembly MTBK01 (sample SAMN06109225, study PRJNA356200) | anaerobic digester metagenome | isolation source: biogas reactors fed with pig manure or primary and secondary sludge | place: Spain | collected 2016-06-30
TCGAGCAAGTTTCATTTGAACCACCCGAAAGCGGGGTTGAACTGGTAGATTTAACCGACTACGTAGTAGGGCCTGGTTTTGTCGATGTTCACATTCATGGATTCGCAGGCCATGACACCATGGAAGGCACATTAGAGGCCATAAGCAGCATGGCAGAAAAGCTTGCCTCTACAGGTACCACAGCATTTCTTCCTACTACCACAGGTGCACCTGTTGAAACACTAAAGCCCATAATGCAGCTTTCTAATAGCTTTGCCCAGGTAAAAGGGGCGAAACCACTTGCACTTCATCTGGAAGGGCCATTCATTAGTAAGAAAGTTCCCGGTGCCATGGACCCAAACTTATTTAGGCAAGCCAACAGAGATGACATCATAGAGCTTCTTAGTGAAGGCAAGGCTCTCATGGTTACCATGGCTCCTGAGATTGAAGGACATCTGGACATGATAGAACTTTTCGCCGGATATGGCGTTAGTGTTTCTTTGGGCCACACGTCCACAGACTATGAAACAGCTGCCAAAGCCTATGCAAAAGGAGCGACCTCCATAACACACTATTTCAACGCCATGAGCCCCTTTCAACACAGGCAGCCAGGTCTCATAGGTGCTGGTTTACTTTATCCATTCTATTTACAGTTCATCGCAGATGGGGTTCACACGCACATTGCTACCATGAAAATTATGTGCAAGTACGTCAAAGATCGGCTGGTACTCATCACTGACGCCACTATGGCAGCAGGTTTAGGGAAACCAGGCAAGTATACTCTGGGGAATAGGACCATAATCGTAGACGAAACCTCAGCTAGGTTGGAAAATGGAACACTAGCTGGTTCAGTACTTACCATGGATAAGGGCCTTAGAAATCTAATTAACATCGGTGGGCTTTCTCTGCCAGAAGCTTTCACATGTGCATCGCTACTGCCTGCAAAGTCCATAGGCCTGAAGGATCGCGGAACCATAAAGAAAGGGTCCATGGCTGACATGGTAATTTTGAATAAAGAAACGCTCCAGGTGGAAGCCACCATAGGAGAGGGAAATCTCATCTATGCAAGAGCAGATTAGCAACGACAAGATCTTAGAGGACATAAGGGATAGGCTCAAGGACGTCAAGAAACTTATCGTTACAGACTTGGATGGCACCTTGCTAAACAATAACTCTGAGCTGCCGCAAGAGTATGTAGAAGAGATAAAGGGCATGCTAAGTCCAGAAGTGAAGTTAACAATCGCTTCTGGACGAGGCTACCCCTCGGTGAAAACCTTCGCAGATAGATTCCCCATAGATGTACCAGTCATATGCGAAGCTGGAGCAGTTGTTGTTGACCCCGTTACGGAGGAAATCATTTATCAGCAGTTTATCGAGGAAGATGTAGTAAAAGCTATCATAGACCATTTGGTAAGAAAGAGATACCGCTGCAACCTTTACCTATATCGGGGCAACAGCATGATTTGCTACAAAAGACCAGAAGTACCTGTGTTTACAGAAAAAGAGCCCGCTCCTGTGGTAAACACTGATCTTTCTGACATACCACCGGAAGCCATAGTCGGTGTAAGAAAAGTATCCATCATACTTGAGGAAGAGTATCTAAACCAATTAAAAGAAGAGCTCAGAGAACTTCTCGGTGACAAGATCGATGTTATGCGAGCAGATGATGGTTGTTTGGACATAATGGCAATTGGCGTCACAAAGGGCAGTGCTCTACAGCACATGTTGCAAATTTGCGGCATCGATCCTGAACATGTCATGGCCATTGGAGACAATGAAAGCGATGCCACCATGTTCGACGTGGTCAAGTTCTCTGTGGCCGTGGCTAATGCCGACGATTTTACGAAAAGTAAGGCTTCTTTTGTTACAAGTTCCAATGAAGATAAAGGAGTCTTGCTCGCCATAAAGCGCTTCTTGGAGGCACAGAATGATTAAATACGGATATTCTCAAAGAACTATTACACCCCCACTGGGAATACAAATGGCAGGATTTCTTGGGCAGAGAAAAGCTGAAGGTGTTCATGACGATCTTTACGCAAAAGCACTGTATTTGGAATTTGCCGAACATCAAAAGTTTTTCCTCATTGCGCTCGACATACTTGCCATTTCTCTGGATTTCTCTCAAGCTGTTGCTTCACAACTTGAGAGCCGTACAGGCATTCCCAAAGACCATATTCTCATAGCTGCAACCCATACTCATTCAGGACCTGAAGGGCTTCAAAGCACAAAACTCCTAACTCCTGATGGAAAAGTGCAGGCCGTGGGAAATATTGACAGCACTCTTTTTGAGTACACGGTGGAGCAGACTGTAAATAGTGCTTTGGAATCAATGAAAGATGTTAAATCAGGAAAGCTACTGTTTGGAGAATGCCCCTTTACTCAAAGGGTGTTTGGTAATCGCCGAGAGCTTAACACAGAGGAACTACTACCCACTTTCAAGATGCTAATAATACAGAGTGAAGACGGTAGCAAGGCATTGCTTTATAACTTCGGATGTCATCCCACCGTTTTACACGAGCAAAATCACTTAATAAGCGCTGATTTCCCTGGAACAGTTGCATCTTTGCTCACTGAGCAGGTAAATAACTTAAAGTTTGCCGTGTTCTTCAACGGCGCAGCAGGTGATGTCAGCACGCGCTTTTATCGGCAGAAATCCGATTTTGATGAGATAGAACGCGTCGCAAAGGTCGTACAAGACAGCTTGATAAGATGCATACCAAACACTAAAGAAATTGATTTAGACCCTGATAAGTTCCAAGCCATCACCATACCGGTTCAGTTGAAGATAAAGGAAATGCCACCCATGGATGTTCTTCGAAATATGCTAAGGCAGGCACAAGAAGAACTCCAGCGCGCCAGAGCAAGAGGAGAACAAAACCTTCGACCTTGGGAATCAAAGGTTGAAGGCATAGAGAGCTTAATAAGAACAAGCACTGCTGTAAATGGCGCTCAACTTATCCAAACAGCCTTACACATTCTGGATTTTGGAGAAGTAAGCTTTGTTGGTGTGCCAGGAGAGTTATTTTCCACATTGGGAAAGCAAATAGAAGAAGCACTAAAACCTAAGAAGGTTTTTGTTGTGGGGTATGCGTCTGATTACATTGGCTACATTCCCGACATGAGCGCCTATGATGAAGGTGGGTATGAAACCCTTTCCACCCTGCTGCAGCGTGGAGAAGGAGAAAGGATAGTTGAAATCATAATTGAGGCATTAAGAATGCCACCATCATAGTTAGCAACCATGTAGTAGCAAGGAGGTAAATACAGTGAACGAACAAGAATTTAGAATGTTAGCAGAAATCGAGGAAGTCCCTGAAGTACTAAGAAGGCTAATTGAGCTGGAATCAGATAACGTTAAGGCAATTGCATCACGCATAAAACAGTATGCTCCAGAGTTCGCCTTGTTATCTGGCAGAGGTAGTTCAGACAACGCTTGCATTTATGGTCAGTATGCGTTTCAACTCATAGCGAACCTTCCTTCTGCGTTAAGTACTGGTTCTGTGTACACCCTGTACAAGAATCCACCTCATATATCCAAAGCTTTGGTAGTAGGCGTTTCGCAATCTGGAGAGACCGACGACGTATGTGAAACCGTAAAGCGTGCAGAAGAAGAAGGCGCTCTAACCGTTGGCATAGCAAATAACCAAGAGAGTACACTCTATAAACTAGCTGGTGAAAATGCCATCTACATGCAGGCGAACAAAGAGGAAAGTGTGTGCGCTACGAAAAGCTTTACCGCTTCTATGGCCTCTCTCCTCATGTTAGCTTATGCCTTGGCAGATAAACCCTTAGATGATGTATCGCTCCTTACTTCAGTAGAAACCATCTTAAGGCATAAAGAACAAGTATCAGCCTTGGCACAAAGATACATGCTGGCACAGAACCTAGTAATTCTTGGCACAGGTCTTTCATACAGTGCCGCAAAGGAAACAGCTCTGAAACTTAAAGAGGCTTGTTACATAAATGCATGGGGCATGTCATCTGTGGACTTTTTGCATGGACCCATTGCCATTTTGAGCCACATGTCGCCCGTTATCATATTTGCACCAGCCGATGCCACATTACCTGCCAGCCTAAACGTCATAGAAAGGATTAAACAGGTGGGAGCACATGTGCTTGTAATTTCAGACAACGAAGAAGCTTTGAAGCTCGGTGATGCTTGGTTTGAACTGCCCTCTAACCATGACCTGCTCTATCCTTTCTCTGAAGTTACTTTTGCTCAGCTATTTGCGTTCTATTTGGCTCGCTTAAGAAACATTAACCCGGACAAACCTCGTTACCTAAGCAAGGTAACCCAGGTGGAACTGTGAGGATTGAAAACATGAAGATCAATTACGGTTTAGCTGGATTAGGAACCATAGCCAAAACCCACCTGCTTGGGCTTAGGAATTTACCTCTACTGAATGTTCCCGTGGATTTTAGCATTAACTTGAAAGCACTTTACAGCACTCACCCCATGGAAAACGTGGAAACAGCCAAAAGCTGCGGCTTTGCAGAGATAGTCGATACCATGGAAAAGTTAGTCTCGCTAGAAGATTTAGACGTAGTAGATATATGCACCCCGAATTTTCTCCACTGCCAGCAAACCTTATTGGCTGCTCAAGCAGGGAAACACATCTACTGTGAAAAGCCACTTGCAAACAATAGTGAACAGACAAAGCTCATGGTTGAAGAGGTTCAAAAGAGTAACGTCGTAAATCAAGTAGCATTCGTAATGCGGTTCAACCCAGCTGTGGCTTCCGCTCATGCTGCCATAAAACAAGGTGTTATTGGTCGCCCTTATGCTTTTCGTGGGGAACTGCTACACTCAAGCTACCTCATGCCAGAAAAAGCAATGACATGGAGATTACAAAAGAATAAAAGCGGTGGCGGTGCCTTGGCAGACCTCGGTATCCACTTAATAGACCTGGTTCGGTTCCTGCTTGGAGAAATTCATTCTGTAAGCTGCTTGACTGACACCATCGTAAAGCAGCGTAAAAACTCAGAAGGCATATTCCAGCAGGTAGATGTAGACGACTGGGCTTCTTTAAGCTTGCAGGTACAAGGCGACGTTAAGGGAACCATTGAGGCATCCCGGCTCGCCGTGGGCAACGATGCTAATCGCATGTGGATTTACGGTGACAAAGGCTCTCTGTTTATCGATTTGGACCACAACCCCTACTCCCCCACCTTTTATGATGAAAAAGGGCAACGTATTTACCCAGATTCCCGGTTCTTAGCTAACGATCCATTCTACAAAAGAATAGTAAAACTTTACCCAAACTCGAAGCTTTCTCAGGGTTTTATGGTAGACACGCACCTGACAAGTTTGCTTTGGTTCTTAAGCTCGGTAGCAGAGGGAAAAATTTTAGATCATACCCCCACGTTTGAAGAGGGCCATCGCGCTCAGCTCGTTTTGGAAGCTGCTTACCAATCCAGCTCACAAAATGGCTCCTTCGTAGCTGTAAATCCCAATCAACCTTAGAAGGAGGTGAAAACAACATGAGAATCAGATGGCTTGGACATTCATGTTTCCTTATTGAAACAGGAAACGTGAAGATACTTACTGACCCTTACAACTCTTCCACTGGCTACAAAGCTTCCTTCCCCGAAGTGGATTTAGTCCTCGTATCCCATGAACACGGCGATCATAACTGTGTTAAAAAAGTAAAAGCGTTCAAAAAAGTGCTTAAAGAAGGTACAGAAGAATTTGATGGGGTAAAGATCACCGCCATTCCCTACTTCCACGACAATGCCCAAGGAGCAAAAAGAGGCAAGATCTCTTTGTTCCGCATCGAAGCCGAAGATATGGTTTTGGCATTCTTAAGTGATTTAGGTACTCTGCTAACAGAAAAAGAACTCGAAGCGCTGGGCCAGCCTAATGTCATATTTCTACCCGTAGGGGGTTTCTTCACAATTGGCCCTGATGAAGCATGGAAGGTCATTGACCAGCTAAAACCTAACATTGCTATTCCCATGCACTACAAGACGAAGTATGCCAGCTTCTTTTTAAAAACTGTACTACGCGATCTTGATGCATTCGTTAAAGACCATCCTTATGAGCAACTGGACGTGCTGGAAATAACAAAAGAAAACTTACCAGAACCAACAAAAATAGTCTCTTTGAATTTCAATCCCATTTTAGAAAAAGCTTAGACCTTAGGTGATTAACATAATTCTGGTTTAGAATATTACACTGATGTTACCATTGGCAACTTCTATGCAAAGGAGCACTGACTGATGAATCCAAAAGTTAAGTTCTTGACGCTGGCCGCGTTGCTTATCGCTGTGGGTGTTCTATTACCCATGGTTTTTCACATGCTTTCTTTTGGTGGCCCCATGTTTTTACCAATGCACATACCCGTTTTAGTTGCTGGTTTTCTGCTGCCATGGCAGTTTGCCGCACTAGTTGGCATAACCACTCCACTTCTTAGCTCTTTCCTTACAGGAATGCCTCCAGTGCCCACGGTTTTTACAATGACCGCTGAACTATTCACTTATGGTATTACTACGTCGCTCTTATACAGAAACTTTAAGAAAAACACGTATGTTTCCATCATCTCAGCAATGCTCATAGGCAGATTGGTCTCTATCTTGGCGAACTGGATTCTTTTCAACTTTGTTCTTGGGCTACCATTCAAGCTAACAGCTTTTCTTTACAGCATGTTCGTCATAGGTCTACCTGGAATTGTTATTCAAATACTTACCATTCCTCCCTTGGTCACACTATTAGTGCATAGACAGGCGAACGTGCACGAGAGAAGCCGAAATCCTGTTACTTTGAAAGGGTGAAAAATAGGTATGGATCTGAACCAAAAAGCATTCTTTGATAAAGTAGCCACCGAGTGGGATAGCAAAAACCACCACGACCCCAGAAAAATAAAGGACATAATGAACATTCTTAAACCTAAGCCTGGTGACCACGTGCTGGACGTAGGCTGTGGCACAGGTGTGCTAATACCATATCTTCTTGAGTCAATTGGCCCAACAGGTCGGGTAGTCGGTTTGGACTACTCCAAGAATATGCTTCGCCTTGCCAGAGAAAAGTTTCCAAAACAAACCTATCCGAACGTAGATTTTGTTTTAGCTGATGTCATGGCTTTTGAAGCCGATGACCTTTTTGACATAGTGATTTGTTACTCCTCTTTCCCCCACTTTCCTGACAAAGAGAGCAGTATAAAGAAAATGGCAGAGTTGTTAAAGCCGCGCGGAAAACTGGCTATTTGCCACTCTCAGGGGCGCAATCACATAAACAAGATGCACAAAGACATGGGAGGCGACATGGCAAAAGTAGAACTTCCCAGTGTTGATATAGTGAGTCAGTTCATGGTGGAAGCCAATTTGAATGTGCAAATAGCCATAGACGATGATGAAAAGTACGTCTTAGTGGCAGTTAAATGAGTAGTTTATTAGTAAAGAGTTGATATAACCGCCGCATACATGCGTAGATGAAATAAGGCTAAAAACGTTGCAGAATAATATTGCTCAGCCGCGAGGCGATAACTCAAACGGGGCAACGTCCTATGCAACCAAAGAAGGTAGCGGGACGGGAGGAAGAAAAAGAACTTGAACAAAACTATCTTCATTGGGGAAAATGAAAAAGGTTAACAGCGTGCCATTAGTGGTACTGGTCGTGTCAGCCTCGATCTTGGTTATCACCTTTATGGCTGTCTCCCTTGGAGGATTCAGATTCTGTCATCGATCAAGGTTTAGAGGGTTCTAGCCCCTTCTTTGGGCTCGCATCTCGAACGTGGTCTGTCATGGAAGCTTATCTCCATTATTGGGATGTAGCTCATGGCAAGGTAGTAAAAACCGATAAGGTAGTTTGTAGCGCTTCTGTATTGCCACCTATTACTTCGGCTACGAATATGACAAAAGCTTTGAGTTTAGTCCAAATCACTGGCCGTTCGGCTGGATTAGGTACAACACTGTCAATTTTTGGAAAAGATGTAGAGATGCTAAGAGTACTTGATGAAAAGAGCTACACAGAAAAGCATTCGCTTGGGATTTTCCTAAAGCGTTATAATAGATTTAACCATTTAAAAAATTTGAGATTTTTTAGGGGGTGACAAGGTGGAAAAGGAACTATTTACCTTCATAGCCGGAGGCACGGCTGGGGCCGGTATAAGAAAGGCAGGAGCCGTAGCCGGTTACATCTTTACAAGAATGGGCAGAAGAGTTTTCGAAATGGAAGATTACCAAAGTCTTATAAAAGGCGGACACAATTTCGCAGTGGTTTCCTCAGCTACTTATCCCATAAAAAGCCATTACATGAGAGCAGATTTGGTAGTTGCCACTGACAAGCGCAGCTACGATATGCACAAAGAGCATCTTCGTGATGGTGGTATCATGGTTTTCAACTCAGATGCCATGAAAGACGAAACAGTCCCAAACGGTATAGGAATACCGTTTTCTACCATTTCAAAGAAATACACAAACTCCGAACTTAGGTTAGGCGTGGGTGCTGTCACAGTCCTTGCCGTAAGTATTGGCATGTCAAAGGATGAATTGGCAGATGTCATCCGCGAACAATACAGAGATGCTGAAAACAACATCAACTTCGCCATGGAGATCTATGATGCCGCAGCTCCACAGCTTTTTGGAAAATTCGCACTGAAGAAAACTAATGAGAAACCACTTCCCATGATCAGTGGCAACGAAGCCATCTCACTAGGCGCTGTAGCTGGCGGTCTAGATTTCTTCTTTGCCTATCCCATGACACCTGCTTCTTCCATACTGCATTTCTTGGCTGCTCATGCGAAAGAGTTCCAAATTGGTGTAATGCATCCTGAAAGTGAGCTGGCTGCCATAAACATGGCGCTGGGTGCTGCCAGCATGGGGCTAAAAACCATGGTGGCTTCAAGTGGAGGTGGCATGGCACTCATGGAGGAAGCATTCTCACTTTCCGGTATGGCAGAAGTACCTGTACTTGCAGTACTTGGTTCTAGGCCTGGTCCTTCCACAGGTGTGCCTACTTACACAGAGCAAGGAGACCTGCGCTTTGCCATAAACCAGGGGCATGGAGAATTTCCTCGGGTGGTGGCTTCCCCTTACAGCATGGAAGAAGCTTTTTACCTTGCCGCTGAAATGCTTGGTCTGGTACAGGAATTCCAAACTTTGGGCATTTTGCTAACCGAAAAACATCTTGGTGAAAGCCGCATGACCGTGGATATAGACCCCACTAAAGCATATTGGGCAGAGCCTATCATGTATCGGGGCGGTGACGAGAAGTATTTGAGGTATAAGATAACAGAAGATGGCATATCTCCTCTGCTTTTCCCACCTTCTGACCAAGTGATAAAGTTTACCAGCTATGAACATGATGAATACGGCGTTTCCACCGAAGACCCACAGATGATAGCGAAAATGCATGAAAAACGTGCCAAAAAACAAGAGACACTGGTGCAGAAGCTTATGCAGATGCACACCGTAAACGTATTTGGACATGGTGAACCAGTCATCTTTACCTACGGTTCCACAACCATGTCAGTGCTGGAAGCACTGCAGTGTGCTAATTTGGAAGCAACAGTGGTTCAGCCTATTTACTTAGAACCGTTCCCTACGTGGGAATTTGAAAAATTCAAAAATGTTAACCCAATCGTAGTAGAGCAAAGCGTTATGGGAGCTTTTGAAACCCTGATAAAAGAGAAAACGGGCATAAAAGCTAAAGCTTCCATTAGGAAATACGACGGAAGACCCTTTGATCCAGAAGAACTCGCCCAGCAAATAAAGGAGGTGATATAGTATGCCTGATGACCTGACCACTTATGCAGAAAACACATGGTGTCCAGGATGTGGTAACTTCGGCATTTTCAATGCGTTCAAGAATGCTGTTAGAAGATTAGAACAAGAGGACGGCATAAGCAGAAATAACATTCTCATCACCGCTGGAATAGGTTGTCACGCAAAGATTTTCGACTACTTGGATCTGTCAGGTTTTTATTCCCTACATGGCAGAGAAATAGCCACAGCCCAGGGCATGAAACTGGCTAACCCCTCGGTTACCGTTGTTGCTTTTGCCGGTGATGGTGACGCTTTCGGGGAAGGCATCGAACACCTCATTTTTGCAGCCAAGAGAAACGCTGATATAACAGTAATAATACATGATAACGGCGTTTACGGTTTAACCACAGGGCAGTTCACTCCTACTTCGCCAGAAGGTTTTAGAGGACCGTCCACACCTTTTGGTAGCCCAGAAGAGCCGCTTAATCCAATAAAGCTCATGCTTAGCGTAGGAGCCACCTTTGTTGCGCGGGGTTTTTCAGGGAAGCTTAAGGAACTTACGGATGTTTTCTACCAAGCTATGAAGCACAAGGGCTTTTCTTTCATTGACGTGCTCCAGCCGTGCGTTTCCTTTAACGATACTTACAAGTTCTACAACAGCAAAGTAGAAATCTTACCGCAGCCAGTTAGTACAGTGGAAGAAGCCATGAAACTTGCAGAGCAGACAGAAAAGCTTCCCATCGGGATTTTCTACCAAGTAGAGCAGGTTCCAACTTACCATGAGAGATTACTTGGAGATTTAAACATTGCTACCCAGAGAACTTCCAAAGAACAGCGCTGGGAATCCATTAGAACCTTGCTGCAGCAGAGCACCTAATTTGCACAAAGAATAAGGGTTCTTACCTCCTGTCAAAGGAACGTACAATCTTTGTAAAGGAGGTAAGAACCCATATGAATCAGAAGCGTTTAGAAAAAGTACTGGAAGGGATGACCCAAGCTGGTCTATCCCAAATGATCATTTCCGACTCCACAAACATTTTCTACCTCACAGGTAAGTGGATAAACCCAGGAGAACGGATGTTGGTTCTCTTGATCAGAAGTGAACAAACCCCCACACTTTTTGTAAATGAACTGTTCCCTATCAGGGAAAAACTTGGTCTGGATGTGGTAACTTACAACGATTCTCAGGATCCCATTGCTTTACTCTTACCCCACATTGCCCCTGACAAGCCTCTAGGGGTTGACAAGAACTGGCCTGCCCGTTTCCTTATAGAGCTCATGCACCAATCCCCTATTCCCATAAAGGATTTTGTGGACATCTCCAGTATTGTTGATAGCGTACGTGCCATAAAGGATGACATGGAACAACAGCTTATGAGAGAAGCATCACATATAAACGACCAAGCCATGGAAAGGGTTTTGCACCTAATTCCCAATTTGCATACAGAGAAAAAGGTGGGTCGCTTGCTGCTGGACATTTACGAAGAACTAGGAGCAGATGGATATTCCTTTGAACCCATTATTGCTTACGGCCCTAACGGCGCTGACCCGCACCACGAAAGTGATTCAACTACTTCGTTAAAGGAAGGCGATAGTGTCATCATTGATATTGGCTGCCGTAAGAATTTCTACTGCTCAGATATGACTAGAACAGTTTTCTACAAGAAAGCAGACGACTTGCAAAGGAAAATTTACAACATCGTTTTGGAAGCAAATCTAAAGGCCATTGAAACTGTGAAACCAGGCGTAAGATTCTGCGACATCGATGCAGCGGCTCGCAATCACATTGAAAACTTCGGCTTTGGTGGTTATTTCACTCATCGTACAGGGCACAGCATCGGTCTGGATGTACATGAAACTGGCGATGTATCTTCAGTCAATACGGATATAGTACAGGAAGGTATGATCTTCTCTATTGAACCGGGCATTTACTTGCCCGGTAAGTTCGGCGTTCGTATTGAAGATTTAGTATTGGTAACACCAACTGGCTGTGAAGTGCTGAACCATTTCCCCAAGGAGCTCCAAATAGTAGACTGAACCCATTCAGTAAATGCTTTCTGTTAAGCTTCTTGTTCGAGAGTATAGTTAAAGGGGAAAGATGTAAATAGGAGGTGTTGCATTTTGGATGTCTTAGATTTACTTTCCAGCCTGGTTTCATTTCAGACTGTAAATGACCCAAGCAAAGGTGAGATGCCTTCCAGGGAGTGCCCCGCGTTTATACAAAGCACTTTGCAATCTTGGGGCATTGATAGCGAGATAATCGAGCACAATGGCGCCTATGCTGTTGTTGGTGAAATAGGCGAAGGCTTGCCAAAAGTCATGGTCATGGCACATTTTGATGTAGTACCTGTAAGTAAAGATGAATGGCACTATGAACCTTTTAAATTGACCGTGGAAGGCGATAAAGCCTACGGCAGAGGTTCCGTGGATGATAAAGGCAACGTCGCCTCCCTCATGTTTGCCCTAAAAGAGCTCAAAGAAAAACCACTAAACGGCAAAGTACTGTTTGCCTTCACAGGTGATGAAGAAACTGGAGGAGCCACCGCTCTGTACATTGCAGAAAAACTCCATGAGACTAATAAACTGCCTTCGTTCTTGATAAATGCGGATGGTACAGGCATGATCCCCATAGTTCGAAGGAGAAAAGGTTTTAGCGTAACTATTTCTGTCCCTACTGCAAAAAAAATAACAAAGGGCAAGCTTGAAGAACAAACCTTTGAGATTCGTACACCCGTTGTGGAAACGAGGCATGCTGCCTACTTCTTGCCGGGCGTGGACACCCACCCTTTAATAGCTGCGTCTCAGTTACTACGCGAAACTGATTACGAAGCTGTCTCCCTCACTGGAGCCTTTCTCAAATCCAACGTGGTACCGGGAACAGTCACTCTAACATACGTAAAACCAGAGCAGGGAACGCAGTCAGAAGTAGAAGTAGATGAAAACCTAACAAAGCTTATAAAAGCTGTTGTCCCTTTAGTAAGAGCTCCCATAAAAGCTGAAAAATACAGCGATTTTGGTGTCTCCATAACACCCAATATGTATGCCTTTGATGGCGAAAGGCATTCTCTTTCCTTGGATATTAGAGCCATGAGCCATGACAATCAGGACATTGAAAGTACCTTAAAAGAGGTGCTTTCTTATAATCTGCCTGACGCCGAGGTAGACTTTGGCAACAAGGAAAAAGCTGGCTTCCTCTTTACAGATCCCAAAGAACCATTTGTTCAAACAGTACTCCAGGTTCTAAAGGAAAACGGAGAACGTGCCAAGGCAGTTGAAGGTGCAGGCGCAGCAGACTCACGCTACTTCACACCCCTAGGTGTGAAAGCTATCGATTTTGGACCCAAAGGCGGGAACGTGCATGGACCCAATGAATACGTTGAAGTATCTTCACTGAAAAAACTACCTCACGTTTACGTGCAAATTATTGATAAACTTCTAAGCTTGTAGTAAAAAAGCCATACCACATTTTGTGGAGCCAGCCAAAGCAACACTCCTGCTGGCTCCTTTTGCATTACAATACTGCTATGTGGTGGTTCTTGATTGGTTTGGCAGTGGGCATAGTCATCCTACTGTTCTTCAGGTTGGCTTTTGAGCGAGACCTAGAAAGAACACGAAGAGAACTCTACCAGCAATATGAAAACCAGTTACGTGAAAATCAACTCCGCGCGGAAGCATACTGGAAGGCGCAATTTGAAGACTGGAAAAGCCGAGAAATAGAGACCTTGAAGCAGTCCATAGATCAGCAGTATAAAGCAGCCCTGGAACAGTGGAAGCTGGAAGTGGAAGAAGAAATTAGGCAAGATGCCACTAAACGTAGCAAATCAGTCATGCTGGGTCAAATAACAGAGCATCTGGTACCTTTTTTGCCTGACTTCAAGTACAACCCAAAAGACGCTCGCTTCTTAGGAACGCCCGTGGATCTGATCGTGTTTGACGGCCTTAGTGACGGACAGTTGAAACAGGTTGTGTTCATTGAAGTGAAAAGTGGTAGTTCTAAACAACTTACTCAGCGAGAAAGACAAGTTCGCGACATCATCTTGGACAAGCACGTTTGCTGGGAACTATTCTACCAACCGTCCACAGAGTTACTCACACAAGAAAACCAGATCACCTTCGACATTGACATTTTCAGTGATACGGATAATGACGCTGGCGAGAATCCTACGGAACTATGACCTCTTCATTCCTCGTTATTTCGCTAGGCAGTCCAAAATGGCCCCAATACTCTTCTATAGAATATCCGTCTATTTCGCCTTGTGTCTTACCTTCAATACTGAGCTTTACCCTTTGAATTTCTGAAAATTCAGTCAATGTGTTGCCTATGGCGTTAATACTCATAGCTTCGCCACCAGCAGACACAGGACAGTATTTGTAAGCCTCTGTTATCGCTTCCCGGCTTAAATCCACATAAGCTGTACCGTTTTCCACAGTAAACCCGAGTATGCGAGTGGTTGGGGGTAATGGCATTCCCATACTTAAATCTTCGGGTCCCTCAATAAGTGATTCCAAAGCTCTAAGCGGCTTATTCTCGTCCACGACATAATGCTCTTCAGCTTTAACACCCCAGTCAGGATCGGCCACAATGAAATAAACCTTCACAGGAACCAGCTTTACAGGTATGGACCTACCACGGTTATACTCTTTAACCAGGTTCAGAAAGGTGTCGGTCTTATCACCCAAAGCAGCCCTAATCACATCCACAGCTGACGCAGTAGTACTTTTCAGTTCCGAAGCAATAGCACTCTCAGCCAGCCCCTCCTGTGTCAAAGCCTTCCTTTGCGAAAGCTCAGCCTTCAGTGCGAGCTGCACCACCTCTTGCTGCGTTGCAGTAAGCTCCAACTCTTTTGAAATGTTGTTGACATAAATAGAATCCATGTTGGACAAGTAACCAGGCTTTATGCTGGAACCGAAAAACCCCGTGCCATATCTGGAATACAAGAAACCCGCAGCAAAACCAACTACGACAACCAAGATTACTATTAATATCCAGCGTGCCGCACTCCCTCTCACGCTACTGCTTTTCTTTGCCATGGTGGTGCACCTCCAACACATTAGATAAAAACTACAGAACTTGCAGCCTTTCTCTCTCTTGTTACAGTAGAATATTAACATGAACTTAATTGAACACTACGGCCTTAAAGAGGTCTATCTAACTGTCATACCAAAGCTAAATCGGGACAAACAAGCAGGAACTCTGTGGAGCCATTCCTTGGATGTGGCGGAGCGTTTTAGAGAGCTCACTGAAAAACTATGGCGTCCGCCTGTGGGCCCAGACGCTCACCGTGTTCTGCGTTACAGCCTTGATATAATGCAGAGTTTAGTGTACCTACATGATGTAGGTAAAATCGATGCCCGTTTCCAAGAGCAGTTGAAAAACGGCCAGCTCATCTCCAGACACACTCTTTTGGGCTTGAATCTTGTGGTAGACGCCGCAGAAAAGCTTTCACAAAACTATCCGAAGGACTTTAGACCCACGCTGGTTTATCTAACATCCTTAGCCACCACGCTGCACCATGCTCCACTAATGAGAACCACCTTTACTAATGTTAAAGAACACCCTGACGCAAGCCTTTTGCCTGCGCACCTAAGAAGTTTGTGGGAAGAAGAGCTTAGCCAAACCATAAATCGTCTTAAACAATACAGAAAACAACTTATGATAAGCGGGTGGGAACTTCACTGGGTCTACACCTATCTCAATGGTCTTGTAGCTTTGGCTGATGAAACCTCCAGCGCTCATTATCCTTTGACCTTTTCTCACACATTCTACGTAGACTATCAAGTACCTGATCAGCCCTGCACCCATGAAGTCGGTGTATACGCTCCACAGTTATGGGCAAGACAGCTAAAGAAAGGCGTCCTTACTCCATCAGTTAGCGAAGCTTTCCGATTGATGCAACCACGCATTTACACCAGCTTCTATGACATACTTCCTTTTATAATGGGCTTAGGAAAGTACAACGTAAGAATGCTCAGCTTGCTGGGCAGTACCGTTTACACCCCAAGAAAAGACTGGGCAGCATTGTTCTCAGACCTATTTAGAGCCCGAGTTATTATCACAACCCCAGCAAGGGGCCCTATAAACATTGTGCGTGCCGAGGATTACGAGAACAAACTCCCCTATTACTTACAAAGCAACGATGAAGAAACAGACGAAGTAGACGAATGGACTGTGGTTACACAAGACTACAACGACTTAGTGCCGCCATATGATTGGCTATCACTGGTGAAAAAAGTTTGGAATCAACTTGGAGAGTACGCACTAATGAACATGGGAGTGCATAACATCAAACAGCCATTTATTAAAGCTGACGTAATCCAACCCAAAGATCACATTCACAATTTAAGAAAACAGCTCCCTGAGCACATAAAGCTTTGGCCCAAGGTCCCGTTAGAAACCTTGGTTAACAAACTTGCCAGCACCCCAGTCCCACTTTATGAGGCGACCAAGGGCGCCATCATTAATGAATCCCACATACTGCTTAAGCAAAGTAACCGCGTAAGCAGGTAGCAAAACAGTTTGCTTTAATTTACTGTCGCCGCTTATAAACATACTCACAAAGCCTTTTTTCTTTCAACCATTCAAGGACGTCCGACGCCAGCCACTCTAGTGGCACAGCAGGCTCTTGCGGATTAAGAAAGTTATTCTGTTAGCTAAACACTCAGTAGGTACGTGGACCAAAATTACCTTAGTTCTTTCTTCATTCTATAGAAGTGGAGAACCACTTCCTGAGTCAAATTTACTGAAAACGTTCTTTCTATTCTATAACCGCGCTTTTGGTAAAAACGAACGGCATTTTCGTTTTCTGTTTCCACGTCCAGGCAGATAAACTTCGCACCGCACGAAACTGCGTCCTCTTCAGCGCGCTTCATTAATGCTGTGCCTACACCCCGTGTTTGCACTTGTTGATAAACAACCAAAAAGGCTATGTAATAGTCTTCACGCGAAATTCTACTAACCTGCGCATCCAATTTAAGAAGTGCTGGCAGGGCTTTGAAAAACTGAAGTCCCAAGTACTTGATCATGAGGTAACCAGTACTCAGCTGTTCGCTCTGTTTAGTTTGCCAATCGTAGCCCACTACCAATCCAAGGATGCCATCACCATCTTGAGCAAACAAGCAATGAGAGAAGCTGAACAAATTCCTATCATGCTCGTACAACAGCTGCAAAAGCTCCACTGCCCTTTTTTCTCTGAACAACTTTGAGAAAAATGGAGCTGCAAGTAGCACCAGCTCAGAGAAATGGTTCTTGTCTTCCAAAGTTCCTTTCCTGACAACCATCAACTTCTCCAGTGTTTGTTAACTAATACTAGTATGAGAGCTAGTTAGTCCGACCATATATAATTGAAACATGCTGTTTCTAGGCGCACATACTTTTTCAAAAGGGCTATTTGTACTGTGAGTAACCCCAATTACAAAATTCCGATAAAGGAATGGATTGTTTCTGAACGCCCCAGAGAGCTGCTTCTTTCTAAAGGTCCTGAGCACCTGCCTGATGCAAAACTGCTCGCTATCATACTACGTACGGGCAATAAAGAGGAAACAGCGGAAGATTTGGCGCGACGCCTGCTGAACACCTTTGGTGGCTTCACTGGACTGTACCGAGCCAGCGTAGAAGAACTTCTACAAATCAAGGGAATGGGAAAAGCCAAAGCCGCTCAAGTAAAGGCGGCATTGGAAATAGGTAAGCGGTTTCTCCAAAATGAAACTGTGGAAGAAGCAAGAATTACTACCCCTGAAGATGCCATCGAGTATGCAGCACGTTATTTCTCTTCCATGCTAATGAACGAAGGTAAGGAACACTTCTGGATACTGCTGCTAGATAGGAAGAATCGCCCCATAAAACACGTAGAAATCAGCGTAGGTAGTTCAATACAAACCACGGTTGACCCTAAAGAAATATTGAAACAGGTAAGCTTGACTTCAGCTCAAGCGCTCATTTTGATACACAATCACCCCAGTGGAGATCCTAGCCCCAGCAGAGAAGATGTGGCAGTGACAAAACAGCTGAAACAAGCCTGCGAATTGGTAGGCGCTCAGCTTCTTGACCACATCATTGTGGGCAAGAACCAGCATGTAAGCTTAGCCCGAGAAAAGTTGATTTAGAGATCCCACAGCTTTTTACATGGCGTAGGTGCTACTTTACCATATGTATGGTATACAATTGTTTGCTATAATATGGTTATGACAGTCATGGTGCTTTACCATGGTGCAGAATTTAAGCCTTTAGCTTTCAGAGACGGGCAACGCTGGCAAAAAGTAAAAACCTTGCAGCAAAAATGGCAGCAACCGCAGGGTAATCGCCAGCTTTACCACTTCGTAATATCCACAGAAGAAGACCAAATCTGGGAACTCGTTTACCTGTGGCCCGACGGTTATTGGAGAGGATGGTGCTTGCCATGAGATGGATCATGCACGTGGACATGGACGCCTTCTTCGCCAGCTGCGAACAAGCCATCAATCCAAAACTAAAAGGTAAACCCATTGGAGTCATGGCTGACCCCTATGGCAGAGGGAAAAAACGCTCCGTCATAGCTGCAGCATCTTACGAAGCTAAACGCAAAGGCGTAAAAGCTGGCATGCCTCCCAAGGAAGCTTTTAACCTTTGCCCTGACCTTATTCTGGTGCAAGCTCATCCATCATTCTACGGTTACGTGCATAACCAAATGCTCAAATACGCAAGAAGCATTTCTTCTGAGGTAGAAAATTACAGCATTGACGAATTCTTCATGGCTTACTACGGCAAAGATCCAGATAAGGTAGGTGAAGAAATCAGAAGATACGTAAAGAAGCAGTTTGGTATTACTTGTTCCGTAGGCATTGCTCCGGGAAAAATCTTAGCAAAAATGGCAACAGAGGAAGGCAAACCTGATGGACTCACTTGGTGGAAACCACAGGCCATACCCAGTGTTTATAAGTACTTGCCCGTGTCAGCCATACCAGGCATAGGTTCCCGCAGAGAAGCTCTACTCAATAAAAATGGTATATATACCTTAGAAGATTTAGCCTTAACGCCAAAACCCATAATCAAAAATCTTATGGGCATACTTGGCGAGTACTACCAAAAAATCGCTCAAGGCATTGACGAAACGCCTCTTATTACTCAGGAGCCACCTTTAAAAAGCATTACTCGCAGTGTTACTTTGGACGCAAGCACCTTAAGCCCACTGGTAGTAGAAGCAGTGGGACGTCTGCTTTGCGATTCTCTTGGTAAAGGTTTGGAAGAAATTAACTCCCGTGCAAAAGAACTTTTCATTTTTTTACGCTATGATGATATGAGTGCAGAATCAACAGGCATGAAACTGGAATTTTACACTAATGACCCCGATGTAATCTTCGATAACTTCAAAATGCTAAACAAAGAGCTCAGACCGTATAAACAAGGCGTACGGTTGGTTGGCGTAGGCATGACTGACATAAGGCAGCACTACACCCCTAGCCTTTTCTACCAAGAAAAACCAAATCCATTAAAGCCCGTAGTAGAAAAGATACGCCAGCGCTATGGTTACGACAGCATCATCCCAGCTAATTTGCTCCTGGCTGACCCCTATACCAGCATTATTGCCGAGTAAGCATTATTTTGTATGCACCTTCATTATCTATCGCTAACTTATGTTGAAATCACGACCGAAATATGATACAAAAATATTATGCACGTGCATTCAATAGCACGCATAAGATGGGCTTCTACCTTTGGTTCCTTTGAATGTTGGCAAGGAGGTGAGAAATGAAAACTTCAGTGCTCCACCCTCAACTTCAACTTCTACACCACGATCACCTAAGCTTGAATGATCAACAGTAATTCAAAGGTAACATGAAAGTACCAGATGGGAGGGAGGAAATTGGAGAAGACAAAACCTGTTTTAACCTTTTCGAGGGGAATCATTCTAGCTGTTACAATTTTGGTTAATGGCTTTGTGGTCTTCGCACTGATAGATTTAATCATGTCTTCTTTCGGCTCATCTAACGCTGATTTATTGTCAGTAGTTTACACAATTCTTATAATGGCTGCTTTAATAGGCTTAGCCTTTACGCCCGTTGGAGAAAGCCTAATCAGATTTTCATTAAGATTACGAAAACCCACACACGAAGAAATTGAGATACTAAAAGAACCATGGGAAACAGTTCTCTCAGCAGCTGGGTTGCTTAACAATGAATCTGCCCCACAGCTTTTCATCTCCGACACAAACTACCCCAATGCCCTTGCAGCTGGTCTAAAAACCGTTGCAGTTACTAGAGGGCTCCTTAAGACTGCAACACCAGAGGAAATAAAAGGCGTGTTAGCACATGAAGTTGGCCATTTGATCCACGGAGACACAAAAATAAGCCTAGTTGTCCAGGTAGTCAACACCATTGGAAACGTGGCCACAGCAATTCTAACTGCTATTCTGATTTTCATAAGCACATTAGCAGGCGCCACACGGGAGCGTCAAGGTGTTGCTTTCTCAATCGTAGTAGGGCTATTTGCCTTATTGTTCAAAGCTCTCTTGAGTGTGTTCCAACTTTTAATTAGAATCGGTTACTTTGCCGTGGGAAGGCAGGAAGAATTCCTTGCAGACACCTTTGCAAAACACCTTGGCTTCGCCAACGGACTAGTGAGCTTTCTAAGAAAAATCGAGGACTTTGAAGAAGCTCCAGCGGGTTTTTGGAATGCGGTGCAAAGTACGCATCCACCCACAGCCGTGCGCATTGATAAGCTTCTTTACGAAGATAACCTCTCCAAAGCAACATCCCTGTAAAACATATAGGAATAGCGCTTGCAGTTTTCTAAACTATAAGGAGTACTCACGTCTTTAAGAGACGTGGGTACTCCTCCATTCAATTAATAACTACTTTCCGTCTCTCCGTGAAGTAACATGACTTCAACCTGAAGTATGTGTGCTACTTTTGGCAAAATCCGTCGAGCTCAATCCAGTGCGCACCTAGACTGGAGCATTCTTCCTATTCACATGTCTGTTCCAGCTTGGACAGCACCAAAAGGGCTAATGGGAAGCTTAAATAATGTAGGGAAGTGGCAAAGCCCTGCGAGAAAAACAGTGAAGCCCTTAGTACAAGGGTAAATATTTGAATACTTTAATAAAACAGGTCACTCCATGAACGGCAGTAGCTTGGGTTTCAAAGCAGTGTAACCATATTGGCTATCCCATCAGCTCTCTTGCTACTGCTTCAAACTATACATATACATATATCGTATACCAGGAAGCATGAAGAACTCAGAGTCTGATGTTACACAATGAACTTCAAGATCATTAGCATCCCCTTTTTAGCTAAAACAACTTTGTCTGTAATATTTCATAAAGTAGCCAAAACACAATAGAACACCACGAGAGGGTTTGCAAAGTTTCGGCAAGTAAAAACTTCCGCAAAGTACACGCGTATTCCTGCATGTAGATACTCAGTCAACAATGTTAAAATACATTTCATCCGGACCCACAGGAGGGGTGTCATGAAGACAAAATCTTTGAAGCTTAAACTTTCGCTAACCATAGTAGCAACGGCACTTATTCCGTTATTGCTTCTTGGTGTTGTTGTAGCCTACCGCACTGCTGGCAACATTAGGTCCTTAGTAAGCAACCAGTTGCAGACTCAAAACGCAGGAGATGCTTCTAGTATTCTCGCGTTTACCGATATTCATGGTTATTTAGCTTCTTATTTAGCCTCTAGCGATAGCGTAATAAGCTTGGCAGAAAGCGGCGACTCCACTATCCTCCAACAAGTACTGGCCATGTTCGATACAGCTCTAAAAGAATATCCATCCACAATGAACGTCTACGTCGGCACTAAAGATGGATTGATGTTCATACGACCTGAGCAAGAACTGCCAGCTGATTTCGACCCTCGCACTAGACCTTGGTATGAGGAAGCAATTGCTAATCCAAATAGCTACATCGTAACAGAGCCCTACACAGACGCTGGCTCTGGGAAAACGGTTATTTCAGTAGCTAAAGCGATCTCTTCTAATGGCGAATACGTAGGAGCAATAGGAATTGACTTCGAAATCAACAAGGTTGTAGAAGAGATTTTTGGCGACACAGGTGACACCCAGAAATACTTGATCAATGGAAGTGGCAAAGTTTTACTAGCCAGTAAAAATGCCTCCATAAAGGCTGACACTGACTTGAATACTGAGAACTTATTCAAACAGGTCCAGGAAGCCTCTTCCAAGGGAGGATTGTTCGAGTTTTCATACAAAGGCAACAACAGTTACGCGTTGGCAATGCAACTGCCCAATGGTTGGTATTTTCTTTCCCTAGTACCTCGCACAGTGGTATCTCAGCCCATAAGCTCCATAATATTCACAACTCTGATAATTGGTGCTCTTGCTCTCATCTTTGCAATTCTGTTAGGATTCATATCAACCCAGAACATGCTTATTAAGCCAATTGAAAAACTAAGAACAAGCGTATCAGCAGTAGCAAAAGGAGATTTGACGTCAACAGTTCAAGTAAGTAGCAAAGATGAGATTGGAGAAATGGCGCAAGACATCAATACCATGATTCAAACGCTGAATCAAATTATGACCACGAGTACGGAAGCAGCCAGAAAGCTGTCCAACGCAGCAACCAATCTTGCTGCTCTGACTGAAGAAACAAGCGCTTCAGTAGAAGAAGTCACAGCCCAGTCCGGCGAAGTTGCAACAAACGCCGAAGCCACATACAGAGCAATTGAAGACTTTACAGGAGGCGTGGATCAGGTTTCTAGAACAGCACAAAGTATAGCTTCAGATGCTCAGAATCTTGCTCAGCAAACAGGCAATATTAGACAATCGGCTGAAGAAGGTCAAATGCGCATAGCACAAGTAGTTGAAAACTCTGAAAAAGCGCTACAAAACACTGACAGAACAGACAAAACCATGCAGAAGTTGACGGAAGATGCCAAGAGTATTAGCTCCATAGTAGAAGCCATAAATCAAATTGCTGAGCAAACAAATCTACTTGCGTTAAATGCTGCCATAGAAGCAGCAAGAGCAGGAGAAGCAGGAAAAGGCTTTGCCGTAGTGGCAGATGAAATAAGAAAACTAGCAGAGAAAAGTCAGCAAGCAACCGAAAACATTGCCAGCATACTGGACATTATCCAAAAGAGGATTTCAGCCGTAAGTGGTTCAGTAAGTGAAAACCTCGTGTCAGTACAAGAAGCAGTCCAAAGAGCAAGAGAAGCTCAAGAACAATTTGCAACCATTCTCCAAGAAGTAATAAAGGTTGCATCTACTGTAGAAAGCTTCGCTGCCAGCGCAGAGGAGCTTAGCGCATCCACAGAAGAACTCAATGCGGCAGCTGACACAGCGGTGAAACCAGTGCAAACCATTGCAGACCAAGTACACCAAATCAGCGAAGCGTTGAAACAGCAATCGCAGGCAGTATATCAAGTAGCTCAAGAGGCATCCTCTATTGAAGAATTAGCAAACCAGCTAAGGCAAATAGCGGAAAAGTTCGTGCTGCAGTAAGCATAACTTGAGCAATTGCATGCAAAGAAGGGGCAGCATTTCTGCTCCTTCTTTTTTGCTGTCCATGTTCTTTTCTTCACTTCTTGTATTAGACTTTTTATTATGTATGCAGGAGGTGGAAGGTTTTGGACATGGGCTTTTGCATAAAACCAGCAGGCGATTCTGCGCTTTTAGTGCAACTAGGCAATAAAATTTCACCAGAACTAAATGCTAAAGTTAGGGCGCTCAACGTAGCACTGCAGCATAATCCCATTGAAGGCATCATTGAAACTGTGCCAGCGTATTGCTCACTGCTTGTGTGTTTTGATCCTCTTAAGTTGGAACCGGCAACGCTTGAGAAACACCTTGAAAGAGCTATGGAAACTACCTGCGAGGGAAACATTTCGCAGCCATCAGTGACTGTGATACCAGTATGCTATGGCGGCGATCTTGGACCAGACCTTGAGTTTGTTTCTGCTTACTGCAAGCTTGACCCCGAAGAGGTCATAGCACTGCACAGTGCACCGAACTATCTCATTTACATGCTGGGTTTCACTCCCGGCTTTCCATACTTAGGAGGCATGGATCCGCGCATTGCCACGCCACGTTTGGAGAATCCGAGGATCAAAATCCCTGCTGGCTCCGTAGGCATAGCAGGAGAACAAACTGGTATCTATCCTGTGGACAGCCCTGGTGGCTGGCGCATCATAGGGCGCACACCCGTTAACATATATGATCCTTTCAGGACCCCGCCAGTACTGTTCAGCGCTGGCAATTACATAAGATTCCAACCTATCACAGCTGAACAGTATCAAACCATTAAAGAACAGGCCAAAATCGGTGCTTACAAAGTTCGAACATATAACCTTGAAGAAGAGGAAGGTACGCTGTGACAAATGCCTACGTTTTTTGAAGTTGTTTCACCGGGTTTTCTAACCACTGTACAAGACAGTGGCCGTTTTGGTTACCGAAGCATTGGCATGCCCGTTACAGGAGCTTTGGACCAGTACAGCTATAAAGTAGCAAACTTACTCGTCGGCAATGATGAAAACGCTGCCTGTTTGGAAATTACTTTACTAGGACCCACTCTTAAGGTACATGGCTCAGCCGTCATTGCTCTAACTGGTGCACTGTTTCAAGCTACGTTAAATGAACAGCCCTTACCACAGTGGCAGGCAGTTGAAGTTAAAGAGAACGACATCATTACAATATCGGAAGCAAAAGTCGGTGCAAGAGGATACCTGGCAGTAGCCGGGGGATTTGACGTGCCCATGGTAATGGGTAGCAGGTCTACCTACATCCGTGGCAAGATTGGTGGCTTTCAAGGCAGACCCCTCCAAAGAGGGGACAAACTGGAAATTGGCTCGCCTTCAAAAGAACCTTTGCAGTATGTAGGCAAGCTTATTCCCATGGAGTACGTTCCAACGTACGTTATAGATGCTGATAATGACATCATCACATTACGCGTTATCATGGGACCACAAGATGATTACTTTTCCAAAAAAGGAGTGCAGAATTTCCTCAATAGCACGTACATAATTACTGCCGAGTCTGACCGCATGGGCTACCGCTTGGAAGGCGAACGCGTAGAACATATCAGAAAAAACCACACCCAGATCATATCCGATGGCATTCCACTCGGCGCTGTGCAAATACCAGGTGATGGCATGCCCATTATCATGCTCGCTGACGGACAAACCACTGGAGGTTATCCCAAGATAGCCACAGTTTGCACAGCCGATCTTCCCCTCTTAGCTCAAGGTAAACCCGGTGACAAAGTTCAATTCATGGTAATCAGCATGGAAGAAGCCGTTTATCTTCTAAAAGAGCAAGAAGATAAGCTTTGCAAGCTCCGGCTTGTGCTTAGCACTAATACTTCCGCTACTGCCAAGCATTTCCGTGTGGCAGTGGACAAACGGGATTTCGATGTATGGGTGGAAGAACGCTAAGTAATGAAAGGAGGAACAGCTAATGCCACTCAAGGTTGATTTAAATGCCGATATGGGAGAAAGCTTTGGCGCCTATAAGCTGGGGTTGGATGGAGAACTATTAAACCTTGTAACTTCTGCTAACATAGCGTGCGGGTTCCATGCAGGCGACTACATGGTCATGCAGAAAACAGTAAACATGGCAGCTTCTAAGAATGTGGCAGTGGGAGCCCATCCCGGTTTTCCAGATCTTCAAGGGTTCGGACGCCGTAACATGCAACTTTCACCTGAAGAAGTGAGAAACTTAGTTATCTACCAAATTGGAGCACTGCAAGCTTTTGCAAGAGCTGAAGGTACGGAGCTGAAACATGTTAAACCTCACGGAGCACTTTACAACATGGCGGCAGTAAATTATGAGCTCGCAAAAGCTATTGCCGAAGCTGTAAAAAAGACAGTACCTGACGCCATCTTGCTTGCTTTGGCAAATTCAGAAATGGTTAAAGCAGCTAATGATGTGGGCATTAGAGTGGCACAGGAAGTGTTCGCAGACCGTGCCTACAATGAGGATGGCACGTTGGTGCCCCGTTCCATGCCGGGTGCAGTCATAGACGACCCATTGCAAGCCACAGAGCGTGCATTAGAAATGGTTCTGGAAGGCAAAGTAAAAGCCATAAACGGCAAAGAAATACCCATTGTTGCGCACAGTATTTGTGTTCACGGTGACAACCCGAAGGCTGTAGAGCTGGCTTCAAGCATACGTAAGGAACTGGAGAAAGCTCACGTAGAAGTGGTAGAGCTAACCTACGTGCTAAAAGCGGCATATTCGTAACAACCAAAATAAAAAGCGGTATTACACAAAACATGTATGTTCTTTCAGACAACATGTGCTAAACTACCTTCAATAAACGGGGGAGTCAACCTACAAGGTAGCACAAGGTTCCAAAAAAACTGTGTTGAGCTCCTCTTGGGGGTGAGTAGTTTATGATGAAACGTTCATTTGGACTGTTGGCTTGCCTTCTAACAGTGACTATTTCCCTACTTGGCTGCACAGGAACCACGAGTGAAAACACTGTACCGCTACTGCTGGAATACAACAACGATGAGCAAATCAGTTATGTAAAAGCTCTATGGGCACCAGAAAAAGGCACCGTGGAAATTGGCAAGGAACCCGTGCTTTCCTACCCTAACAACGACAAGCAAGTAGTAGCTCTGCACTGGGAAGGCCCTGACAGTGTTACTGTTTTTACCAGAGAGGCTACAAGTAACCTTGCACAGATACAAACAAATGGAGTAAAAGTAAATGTGATCAGCTTGGCCAATTCCTTACCAATCTACTACGACCCAATGGTCGCATATACCACCAACGAAGCGATCTATGCTGCTGGAGTAGGCGCTGCTGCAACAACTATTTCTAAGATAAGTGCGACTGGCATGCAACAATACCAGGTAGCCAACGGAACCTTTTTAGGCTTAGGTGCCAAGGACGACAAGATCTACGTGCTGGTTGGGAAACAGCAGCCCTACGTGCCACCCGAGACAGGGACAATCCCCGGCTCAGCAACCATGTCAATAATTCTTGATATCATCAACCCTGATGGAAGCATGACGGTAAAGACTGTCACAGACAACTACGATGCATCCATATTGACATTGGTAGAACTTGACATACCTTTTGCCGATGGCTGTTTCTACTTAGATAGTTTACGGTTGGATGTAACTTCTACGGAACCAAAACTTGTTGAAGTAACATCTATTACCAAAGGTCTTAAAACCGTAGGAACTGCCACAAAGCTTGAACCCTTCACATTTTATGAAGAAACGACTTTCCCATCTTACACCAAATACAAAGACTATCTTGTAGCCGTCGGACAAACCGTTGGACCGAATGAACTCACCATAGCAGCGTTCAAAAATGATGAACTCGCAGGTTTTGCATTAATCACTCCATACAGCAGGCTTAGACCCATCCCAGAACAATTGAAAACTACTAAAGTATACACATACGACGCTCACGGAAAGCAGCTCAATAGTTATGCAATAAACACTCCTGACAGCGTTGTAGTTCCAATGACTCCGTAAAGGTACAAGCAAAACAGAGAGATGAATAACACATACTCTTTAAAAAAACGCTTCCAATAATGCACTAGAGAAGTAATCTAACCGTGAGAGGAAACAGAGAAAAATCTAATACCTGCAATAATCTTAGTTGCAATACCTTTTGTTGCTTGCTTGCTCGCCGGCAATAGACTGCCTGAGTCGGCTCTTCATCACTGAGCGCTTCTGGTTAACCAAACGGCTACAGCAAAAGGTTTTCTGCCGCTTTCTTTCTCTCCCTTTCATAGTAGTAGGAATTAACACACTGTACTGCTCATACCAATCGCTGTTCCATTAATGAGAAACATCATGCAGTTCATGGATTATTACCACGGCTTTGATGCACCATTCCTTAAACTGCCCTTTGCATGCTCACGCCAATCAAAGTAACCTCATAGGATATAATTCTTGAGGTGAAAAAGAAATTCGGTTTCGCAAATATTCTGATCGTCATCAGTTTGATAGCTGTTTTCTGTGTATCTTTTGTTGGCGGAGTTTACGCTCAGAAAATCTTGCTGCCGAAAACTGGTAGTTTAAGCATTTCAGACATCTTGGGTTCTGCCACAAACACATTGTCAAGCATGACAGGTTCGAAAAATGACCAAGTTTGGCTCTTAGCTGGGCTCGATACGGTAGGTAAGATGAACCAAGGTGGCTCAGTGGGTCATAACGACACGCTCATACTGGCATTCATACACGGTTCCACGGTGAATTTGCTTTATATTCCCAGAGATTCTTTGGTCGACATACCAGGTGAAGGCATAACAAAGGTCACGCATGCCTCCATGTATGGTCAAGGGCAAACATATGGTGGTTTGAGCAAACTGGTGCAAACAATTAAGAATAATTTTGGAGTGACCGTTGATCATTACGTAGTTGTGAATTTCACAACCATAACAGAGATGGTGGATTTAATGGGTGGACTCACAGTGGATGTGCCGCAAAGATATTGCTACGAAGGTACCGGTGTTCCCAATTACACATGCCTAAGCCCAGGTACCCACACACTTAATGGCACGCAGTTCTTGGTATACTGGCGTGTGCGTGACTTTGGCACCACCCACATGTCCGATTTAGATAGAATTTCTAGGCAAATGTCACTGATAACAGGAACTAATCTTAAAGACCAAGTCATTTCTAAGCTTTCACCATCTTTCCTGTCCAGTGCCGTGAACATATGGAACGACTACGTCATTTCAGATATGAATCTGGTTGAAGTGGCACAACTGGCTACAAAGATGAAAAACGCTCACCTTGTTGTGGATGTACTGCCCGGAGATTTTTACGTGAGACATGTTTTTGATCTAAGCGTACCTGTTGATGTTTACAAGTGGGATGCTGGTTGGTTAAGGAATTGGTACATTGCAACTCTGGGAAATGTTGGACAAGCCTTTGCTTCATGCGTAAATCCAACAGATCTTGGCACTTCCCAATGAATTACCGTTAGTTCAAATCATCGAGCTTCACATGAACGTTTTATTCGCTCTTTGATCTATCCACACCATATGTATGTAACATGGCTACACTTGAATGTTTCTATGTGCAGCAGCAACCCTTTCAAAGATTGCAGGTTATGAAAACACGAGAATAGGTCCGATGAGCGATGGACTCTCCACCGAACCTATTCTCTGTTACCCTTGGTTTACTTTTTTATTTGCAATTGCAGTCATTACTTGGAATGGCAACACGTTCGAATATTTCTTTATATACTTCTTCTGGACTTGTACCCCAATGCACCAATAGATTGGGTTGGCAACTTGTTATCTCACCTTCCGGTATTTCCTCTAAGGGTGTCCAGAACCATACATCGTAGTTACCCTTGCTCGCTTCTTCCAAAGATGGGCTATAAAGCTTGTACCCAAAATAGCCTGGTCCTGTTGATGGATGACTTGCCTCAATATCGTCACGAGCTGCCTGAATTTCTATCCAGTTTTGTACTGCACTTATCTGATCATCGGTCAAGTAATACTTATTTCTGTCCAGCCACGCCTGAGCTTGCTTTATGGTCCAGTCATCACTTGCCGTTACGTTCAAGTCCTCTTCAAACCACAGTTCTGCTCTCATATAACCGCTTTTTTGTTTCACTTCGAATGTGGGGTTGGTTGATACCGGGTTGGATTTCATAATCTGGTCAACTTCTTCCCAGCCTTTCGGGTAAGCATAATTGTAGCGAGCAGGCAAAGCAAAAACATAACTGTCATTTTCAGCCAGCTTAGTGGGTGGCATTGGAGCAGCGCTCACTGAAAGCTCTTCGCTTTCAACCTAATGAACCCACAATCATGATGACCAACAGCAGTCACGTTAATCTTTTTGTACCCATCTTCTTATGCCTCCCTGCTCCATGGATACGGTGTGATTGTACGTCTATAAAGGCTTATCCCCGTATTTGGCGGTTTAATCGTATTGACCAAATTGTTAGCTTGCCCATGGTCTGCATTGATCTCTTTGTGCATATCCACAGAATGAACAGCAACATACTATAATGCGAAGAGGGAGAAGCACACATCATCCCGCTAAGGAGGGAAAAATGACAATCTTTGGACCCATACCATCCAGAAGACTGGGCGCAAGCCTCGGTGTTAATAACATCCCGTACAAAATATGCTCTTACAACTGCGTTTACTGCCAGGTAGGACGCACGCTACACATGCAAGTGAAACGTACCCTATACAGTAATCCATCAGAAGTTTTCGACGAGGTTAAGAAAAAAGTAGAAAGGATAAGGGAAACTCAGCAAAACGTTGACTACATATCCATTGTCCCAGACGGTGAACCCACTTTAGACTCAAGCTTGGGTGAACTCATAGAAAGGCTCAAAGAACTTGGCCTACCCGTGGCAGTTATAACTAACAGTTCGCTCACCTGGGACAAATCAGTCCAGGAAGATCTTAAAAAAGCTGACTGGGTCAGTGTGAAAATTGATGCCATCTCGCCTAACACTTGGAAGCAAATAAATCGACCTCATGCTTCCCTTTCCTTGGACGAAACCTTACAGGGCATGCAGGAGTTCGCAGGCTCGTACACAGGAACCTTGTGCACAGAAACAATGTTAGTAAAAGAGTTAAACGATAATCCAGAAGAACTTACTGCCATTGCAAACTTCATTAAATCTCGCATAAGCCCTTATAAAGCCTACATCGGAGTTCCCACTCGGCCACCAGCGGAACCATGGGTTAGCCGCCCAGAACCTGAGTCAATTACTGCCGCTTATGCCATCTTCACAAAAGAGGGCTTAAACGCTGAAACTCTGACCGGTTATGAAAGCAGTGGTTTTGTTGTCACCGATAACCCCGTGGAGGAAATATTGGAAATAACAGCCGTCCACCCTATGCGAAGTGACGCAGTAAAGGACGTACTCAATCGTTTCGGCGTTGGAGAAGACGTTCTGCAGCAGCTCGTAAAAGAAGGAAGAATCAGAAAAGTCCACTATGAGGGTTGGGATTATTACATAAGAGTTATGAGGTGAAAACAAATGGCAAAGTTCTCCTTTGAAGTCATGGAACAGTGTGTTTACCCTTTCACTGTAAAGGAAAGCGAAGATCCTGATGTAATTCTGGGTTCAGCCTTCGGCGAAGACGTTGCTGTTACGCGAGTGGGAGACGATTTGCTGCTCTCACATGTCGACCCCATTGTCGGTGCTGTAAATGGTATCGGCTGGCTTGCCGTTCACGTGGCATGCAACGACATTGCAGCAAGCGGTATAAAACCACGGTGGATACAACTATTGGTCATGCTTCCATCACAGGAGGACACAAACGACCTTAAGCAAATCATGTGTGATGCTGCTCGAGCAGCACGCAGCTTGAACGTTACTATTATAGGAGGACACACAGAAGCCTCCAATGGCCTCAAACGGCCCTTAGTTGCAGCCACTGCGCTAGCGCCTGCCTGTGGCAAAAGAGTCGTAAGAACCAGCGGTGCTAAACCAGGGGACATCATTTATGTAACACGCGGAGTGGGGCTCGAAGGAACGGGCATTCTAGCTTCTGACTTCGCCGTTGAAGCAAGAAAACGCGGCCTCACTGACCAGGACCTAAACGAGGCTCTAAAACTACTTTCTTCTGTGAGCGTGGTATCAGATGCACTGAAGCTTGCAGACCTAGGCGCTACTGCCATGCACGATGTCACACGAGGTGGCATACTTGAAACATTGTTGGAAATCGCTTCCTGTTCCGGTGTGTGCATGGAAGTAGATCCATCAAGAATTCCTGTGCCAGAAGTTGTCAAGCGCTTTGCTAATGCTTTCGAATTTGATCCACTAAAAATGATTTCCTCAGGCACCTTGGTGGCTACATTACCCCCTGAAATGTGCGAAACAGCCGAAGCGTTATTTGAAAACCAACCATGCAAACTCTTTCGTATAGGCGTTGTAACAGAAGGGAAAGGTGTTCTTCTGCGTTCTGGCTCTGAAAGCCGCCTTTACACACAAATAGCCTGTGAACAAGACGAATTAACTCGCATGTGGGCACTTCTAAGACCCGAAGGTAATTAAACATGTAACAGGCAGAAGTATTATGAAAGGCTGTTTCCGTTGCTAGCCGCAGTTCGAGCAATATATTCTAAGCAGCACGGCGCTTTTCTCACCCATTCTATTCGTAAAGAAGAACAGTTTCATAAAAATGTGATATACTTGGCTTAGAAATGGGGGTGTTGTCCTCTGGGTGTTGTCCTCTGGGTGTTGTCCTCTGGGTGTTGTCCTCTGGGTGTTGTCCCCCCGATGGGAGGCGTAAGATTATGAGAAACGTTAGGTTCTCAAGGGATGGATGGAAGGTTATGTTGGTTACAGTCACTATTCTTGCTCTTATCCTCACCGGTATGTTCACACTAAGTGTTAGAACACCCGCTGTAGCAAAAGCTGAATTTGACAAAACTGAGGTAGAGTCATTGGTTAAGAAAGCAGCCCTGATTTTTGCCACTGCAGTTCCACATGATAAAACACTTACATCTAATGCAACAGTTACTGAACTAAACATTACAGATGGCGGCATAGAGGCCATCGTAAACACGGAATGTACCTTTCTCCTCGATTACAAGAGCCCTTATGATGAGCCTCACTTAAAAGGGAAAACACAGTGGCTTGCGGAGAATAAGTCCAGACTCACAACAGAAGAGATAAACGTTGCTGAAACAGAAATAAAAATACATGAGGACTGGGTAAAGTGGGAAATGGAGGTTCCGTTCGGGTCCAGTGCCACTTATAAACTAACTGCTGCGAATTTACAAGAAGCTCGCAATGGGAACTTCACTGTGTACTTGTGGACTGATATCGACAGAGTAAAAAACGGCACAGTACAGAACTGGATACCAAACAATATCTTTATACCAACTGACGAAGAAGCAACAAACAAAGCTTATGAAACATTTGGTGACTACGTAAAACAACTAACACCAATTTACGCAGAAGCAGAGCAAACCGCGATAGAGAGGTTTGACAGTAAGGACTAAATAAAGGGGGTATTATTATGAAAAAAGGTAAAGTTTTAAAACGGTTATTTCCCATTTCTCTATGTGCTGTCTTACTTATACTTTCAGTCGGTTGCACCAGTACCACACCCACATCAACCTCCGTTGAAACGATACCGCTTTTTTTGCGCTACGTTGACGCTGCAAATAATCAGGAACAGCTGCTAAAGCTAACATGGAACACCAAAGCAGGTACTGTGGAAATGGATACATCAACAACGCTAATGTTTCCCAACTATGCAGGCGAAGGCAATTTTTGGGTAACGCTAAAACCTTGGATCGGGTTGCCATCGCAGCCGGCGGAACGTAACCTCATGTCCAACACTGCCATATATTGGGATGGGTCAGACACTGCCACATTATTCACCACAGAAAAAGATCTTTTCGTCGGACTTCAGGAGAACAATTTTAAAGCGAATATTGTTAGCCTTACATCTACGTCGATGTGTAACCAGTACTTTAATATGACAAATTGTTATACTACACCAAACAAACTATATACCTTCGAGCAAGGCCCCTCTAACTCAACTATTTACAGATTCTCATCCACAGAAGCTGTCAAAACGACAGTGAGTGGTTACGCCATGGGCGTTGGCGCAGAAGGCAGCACTACCTATGTTCTGTCAGCCTCTGAAACACAATCGTCAACCGGACCTAATTCTTTTCTTAATATCCAGTTTATCAACGCTGATGGCTCTCTAATAGAAAAGAAAGTTGCAAACAGCGAAAGGAAAGAACCATACTCACTTCTGTCTGACGCAGGTGGTTGGGCAGCATTTGCAAACGGCAATTTTTACTCAAACACTGCTAAGGTAAATGCAAGCTCTGACAGCCCTAAATTTGAACTGGTGCAGTCGTTGGCTGACGCTTTCGAGATTATTTCTACGTCCACATCACTTGGATCATTTGGCGGGCCTTACCCATCCCCAGCTTTTTACGGATATAAAGGCTACACGATTGTTGTAGGAAGCACATTCAGCCCGGATGAAATTACCGTTGCTTTGTTAAATGACGAAAAATTGGTCGCTTTTGCGTTGATTACGCCGATTGATACTGCTGAAACAAACTTTGTCACCTACGATGCCACAGGTAAGCAGCTCAATACCTACAGCATCCAAACGCCGCTTCAAGTTGTTGTGCCTCAATCATAACAAGGTTCTTAAGGGGGCTGGCAACCCATGCGTTATCAACCCCGTTTCTTATTTTTTGTTGTTATTCCTAAAGGGCAACAGTTTCATAAAAATGTGGTGCATTCCTTTTACAAATGGGGGTGTTGTCCTCGAGGTGTTGTCGCCCGATGGGGGGCGTAAGATTATGAGAAACGTTAGGTTCTCAAGGGATGGATGGAAGGTTATGTTGGTTACAGTCACTATTCTTGCTCTTATCCTCACAGGTATGTTCTCACTGAATGTTAAAACACCCACTGTAGCAAAGGCGTCTACTCCTGAAAAATCTTCAAGTGCAGTAATATTGGTTGAACAAAAATATTATGCCGAGAGCAGCCATGACTAACAACGCCGTAGGCGAAAAAGAAAGAAACGACTTTGGGCCAAATCAAAAACCAGGTTCGGACTTGCGTTACAGAATATTAGATCTGGATACCCAGTACATGCAAGAACTTACAGGTAACCCTTATAACTTAGTTTATGGTAGGACATGGCTACAGGTGACTCAATACAATCCAGAATAGAACACGAAGCTATGAGGGCAATGTTCAAAACTACGTATAAAATTTTAGTCACAGTAGCTTTAGTGCTGTGTATAAGCTGCGCCAGCCCAGTGGCGCATAGATCTGCAGAGCATGAATGGATACTATGTACCACCGTAATTTCAGAGGAAAAATCAGGGCAGCGCGAGGCGGCCGTTTTCATTTGGGATGTACAAAAGTTAATTAATAAAGAAGCTCCTGAGCTCCATCTTTTATGGCATGGATTGCGAGGAGCAAGGCCTGAGGCTGCTTTGTCGCCTGATGTCAAGACGTTGGCGGTTGCCTATTGGAACTATAAAATGGATGCTAAAATAACTTCGCTGGTGAATCTCAATACAGGACACATAGAGGATCTAACTAAAACACCAGGTGAAGAGTACGATCTAATTTGGCTAAATCAGAATGAACTTTTCTTGTACCATGCACCACATTCACCAGATTTGCCCGATGTTTTGCAGGTATGGAACACAAAGGAGAAAAAACTATTGAAAGAGTTCAAATGGAGCGATATCTTTGCGCCGCCAAGTGGTGCTATTCCATCTTTCTTTTCTATTGCACCTTCTGCAATTGGTAATGAAATAAAGGTAGTAGGATGGGTAAAAGAAAATAAGTCGCAGTTCTATTTCTCTAACGAGGAGAACGCCACAGTTATCTACTCGCCAACTTATCCTTATCAAATTGCGTCACTGGACAAACATACCTTAAAGATCACTTCTACGGTGTCATACCCCGCAGAGATAAACAATCTTCCTTCTCCTCCCAGACAAGACTTGGACTACAATGGAAAAGACATTTATGCTTTCATCACACAAGTATCTCCAATAAAAAGCACTTGGGATTCCGCGATAAATGAGATTGTCGTAGTGAAGCAAGGAGAAGATGGCAAGTTTACTAAAATCTATGAAATTCCTAACAGTGATAAGGCTGTGACATTCGATTCGGTGCTTTTCATAAATGAGGATTACCTCATCTACAATTTTATGAGTTACAAGAATGGAAATCCTGTGTATAACATCGGCATACTCAACGTCAAGAACTTCAACCAATGGTCATTTACACCTACATGGCATGGTGAAAACATAATGCTAGTAAACTACAGAACAACACCAGCTGGTTGGTCTCCTGATCTTAAATGAATTTCCAGAAGGGTCAGTAGCCACGCTTGTAATTCTTGATTTCATAAACCATAACCGTGCTAAGCTGACAGAGTTAGCCATAACACGCGATATTCTTATCAGCTGCAATGCTAAACAGCTCAAAAATTACCCCATAGAAACACCAGTTCAAGTTATTGCACCTGTACCGGATTCACCATAAAGCAAAAAGGCTCGGCAGAGATCTGCCGAGCCCACACCTCCCAAAAAACCTTTCAATCAGCACAGTATTAAGGAGTTGTTTGGGAAACAAGTTCAAACAGTTCTTTATGTACTTCCTCAGGGATTAACCCCCAGTGGACCAAGATTGTAGGCTCCCAATTTGTAATTTCACCTTCAGGTGCCTTGTCCAAATCTGTCCAAAACCACACGTCAAAATTGCCTTTCTGTGCATCTACCAAAGAAGGACTATACAGTTTGTAGCCCCAAGAGCCCGTTGTAGTTCTCTTTACACACAGTGGATCGTCTTTGGGACAGATTTTCGTTGCATTGTCCTTGATCCAATTTTCTACAGCGTCCTTCTGACTTTGTGTTAGATAATACTTGTTTCTTTCAAGCCATGATTGTGCAAAACTCGTTGCCCAATTGCTACTTGATGTACTTTGCGATGTAGCATCAATCCAAACTTCCGCACTTAAATAACCATTGTCCTGTTCTATCACCATTGTAGGCTCAATGGAGCTCGTGTCCCAGTGACTCACTTTGTCCCCTTTTACCTGTTCGATGCTGCGTACTGTGACAGTAACGCTAATTACGTCCGTGCTGTCCAACTCTGCAAAGACCTTTCCAGCTTTCTCAAACAACTCAATTACACTAGTTGCCGGCATCGAATTTGCAGTTGTAGTACCTGAACTGCAAGAAGCCAAACAAAAGGAAAATAAGATTACGAACAGCAGAATCAGTGATGTGAGTTTATTGCTTTTCACTTCTTTCACACCCCCCCAAGAGACGCATTTATTAGCTCGATTATACACCCCGGAACACGACAAACACCATGCACAACTGGCAATTTACAGGAAATATTAGCCAAAATAGCTACGGACCACACCTTTATGAAAAACTTGTGGGATTTACTTTGATTACTCCTCTGGATATAAGCCGAAGCAGAGTTTGTGTCTATGATGCAGAGGCAAACAACCAAAATGCCTACAACATTCGAACACCATTGCAAGTTGTTATTCCTCAGTCGTAGGCTTTTATAGTTGGGCAGACAACTTAACTGGATTTTCACTGATAATGCCTTACACCATGATTAGACCAATGCCACAGAATATGAAAACTTCGCGCCTTTACACGTACGATGCAAACGCGAAGCAGTTAATAGCTATTCCATAGACACACCTGGCAAAGTTATTGTCCCTGATTCACCGTAAAAGACAAAAAGCTCGGCAAAAGATAGATGCCTGTATCACAGAGCTATGACCAATAAGAAACACTTGGGACTACTCTAAAAATGAGACTACTTTTCATGAAACAGGAAAAAACGAGGTAAGTCAACTAAGTCGCATATATGTCGCTTTGGTTTCTCGTGAAAAATTTTAAGCAACTGTTCTTTACGCCAATGTGGCAAGGTGCAACACAGCTACTTCACGTACTCTTTAAAACATGTTATTTTTAATTTGCTCCTTGAGAAGGTAGACAAAGTCAAGACAGGAGTAGGTGCACAGTTACGAACTAATCATACCTTCTTTTCAGATTTTAACTTGGTAGCGCGAATAGATAACATCTAACCAAATAATTAACGCCGCGAACGCACAATACACAATCAGGCTATCTGGGAACAAAACTACAACAAAACCGATGAGAGCACAGACATAAAACAAATTGATCAATGCTTCCACGTTTTCTTTATATAAAAGAGAAAGTGCAAATATGTTGAACATCATAGTCGTAGCCCCGTAGCCCACAAAGCAATTTCTGAAAACCTCAACGGTATTTAACGGACCTATAATTCCTCTGTCATTGAGATAAGCTATGAGAAACGCAGTTCCCACACCAGCAAAGAAGAGCAATATCATAAATACGAAACCTTTTGCTATCGCTTTGTATTCACTCGCTTCCACAGGTAATGAATCGGTATAGTTCCTCCTCTCAAAAAGTAGAACAGAATAGATATCACATAAGAATGCCACAATTACTAATGCAATAGTGAAAGCATTAGGATCCTTGGCAGCTGCATAGGCAGCAAGGCCAACTAATGAAAATCCATTTATTGAAGTAATCCTTCCCTTAAAATCGCCTCTTTTTTCCATAGCCCCTCCCTTTTGTCAATCCAAATTGTATTTCACTCTTTCTGTGAATCGAAATCAAACAAGAGAACTAAGAAAAATAAGCAAAACCACACTTGCTGACAATACCTTCTTAAACCCAGCACTTTCGCTCGCCCTCACTATTACCCCCTTTATAGGCTCCCCACTCCGAAGCCCATTTAATGGCAAGTTTAACACAGGTCAGTATGAACATAAACTACAAGCAGGTGATCCCAACCCCTCTCTAAAGGACTTAACCTTCTCAGCGGTTTCGTACAAAAAAACTCGGCAAAGAATGAATTCTCTGCCGAGCCGGGTTATAAACAATTTCTGATTTACTACGGTATCTCGTCTAGGGTGCCAAAGCGATAGCCTTCAGCCTTTATGTCTTTTATAAGCTTATCAAGGATTTGAATGTCATCGGATGATACAGCATGCAAGAGGATAACCGCTCCATTGTGCAGGCGGCTCATAACCGTGTTATAGGCTTCATCAGCCCCACCTTTTAATGGTACCCAGTCTGCCATGGCAATGCTCCAAAAAACAGTTCGGTAACCAAGAGCGTTGGTCACACATAGTGACCTTTCACTGAATTCGCCGCTAGGTGGCCTAAGGTATTTTTTCATCTTTTGGTTTGTGATCCCAGCATACATCTGAGCAAGCCTGTTTATTTCATCAACAGCTTTCTCGTAGCTCACGGTTGGCAAACTCACGTGGTTCACCGTGTGGTTCCCCACGATGTGCCCTTCATCGACCATGCGCTGAACTAAAGCAGGCTCGCTCTTTACGAAGGCGCCTGTAATAAAAAACGCAGCTTTAACATCGTTGTCTTTAAGGATATCCAGTATCTTTGCTGTATTACCTGCTTCATAGCCCTCATCAAAGGTGAGGTAAACCACGTTTTCAGTGGTGTTGCCTGTAAAAATGGCATGGTATTTATCTACCAGCTCTTTTGCCTTTGCTCCAATATCAGGTATTTGGTGGTTGGGTAGTATCCTCATACCCCATCCGTATTTGGTGTTATCCAAGGAACCTGGGCAGGCTGTCTCAAGCTCGCTCACTTCCACTGTCTCCTCGGGTGGCGATTCCGTTGGCTCAGTCTCTTCAGTAGTGCCTGTGGACGGCTCTGAAGGAGTCTCTGTGTGAGGCACTGTTGGCGTAGGCGGCGTAGTGGGCGTGTTATCTACCACGTTGCCACCTGAAGGAGCAGGCTTTGGCGTTTCGCCGAAATAAGAGCCCAAAGCGAAAGCACCAACCAGCAAAGACAAAACTATGAGTGCCACAAGAACCGCTTTCCCTTTCACCTTATCACCGCCTTACCACAATACTATACCCAACCCGCATTGCATGGCACATAATTAAGGAAAATG